>ERZ1370068.9231-contig-8022_pt1 | contig 46766 bp, 43 predicted proteins | sample MGYA00561227_ERZ1370068 | MGnify/ENA primary metagenome ERZ1370068 (study PRJEB38410, sample SAMEA6850437) | metagenome | study: Metagenomic assessment of the ecological functions of the soil: analysis of the soil microbiota associated with the... | reverse complement strand
CAGTTACGTATTGCTTGCGCTGGTGCCGAGCTGCCGGCGCTTCCGGCAGGCGGCCGACGACCCTCGTGTTCTCGGTATGGCCGACAAGGCCTGGCGCACGATGCTCGACCTGCTCGTCCCTATGCGGCCGCGTCGTCGCGACGCGCGTCGGGCGCCGGGGCCTCGATCCGGCCCGTCGTGGCGGAAGCGCCGCGGGCCGGATGTCCGCGGACGTCGTGCCGACGCGCCGGCGGCGATCCGCGGTGCGCTGCGGCGGCGCGCCGCCCGACGGCGCCGTGCTGATCGCGGGCTCGCTCGTTCCTCGTCGGCGAGGCGTACGCGGTCCTCGGCGACGGCGCGCCGCCTGTGGCCCTGGCAAGGCTGGGATCGAATTGGTACACAAGCGCGCCCATGACGGTTGGCCGCGCCCTCCGGTTGGCCTCGCCGCGGCGCTGCTCGCGGTCGGGGCTCTTCGGGGCGGACGATCGTCCAGCGGCCGCCTACGTCGGTCGAGGTGCGCGTGCAGTCGCATCCCGGTCCAGCCGACCGTCGTCACCGCATGCAGGCGGCGCCCGACGCGGTGATCGAGGACCGCAACCCCGGGTGCGAAGCCCGCCACCGACGGGCAAGGCGCGGCGAGCGTCAGGGCGAGACCGTTCAGCGACGCAGATCACGTTCGTCGTCCGCGGCGTGCAGACCCCGCGCTCCCGCGACAGATCGACGTCGTGGACGCGCCCTCGTGTCGACGCGTGCGCCTGTTCCCCGATCCCGCGGGCACGCAGGTCGCCGTCTTCGTCCGCCAGCGTGACTACGCGATCGCGATCGCGCCGACGGCGACGTGGAGCCGTCGTGCTCACGCTGCGCGCCCGGAACGTCGCGACGTGCGGCGGCGGCGCCCGCGAAGCCCGGCCAGCGCCGAGCCGCCGCGGCCGAAGCCGCCGGAGGGCGAGAGCGATCAGGGTCGCGGTCGACGCCGAGGAGCTGCGTACGACCAGCAGGGCGAACGTGCTGATCCGCGCGCGGCGGCGTGACGCTCACCCGCGGCGCGACGACGCTCCGCGCGGACGAGGTGTGCTAGCTGACCGCGACGACAGCGTCGCGGAGGCGCAAGGGCCACGTCAGTACTGGTCGACCCGGAGGCGACCGTCGCAGGCGACGCCGCGCGCCTCGACCTCGCCAAGCGAGACCGGCTGGGTCGACGAACGCCCAGGGCGACCATGAAGCAGAGCCCCTACCGCCTCACCGGCGCATCACGCCGAGAAGCACGGCGGGCCGTGCTACGGCATCCAGCAACGGCGTCTTCACGACCTGCCGCTGCGGCGGCGTCGAGCCGCCGTCGTGGAGCATCGCGCGCAAGGAGACCGAGGTCACCATGCAGGGCATCGGGCATGGCGAAGCACGCGACCTTCCGGGTCGAGGACGTTCCGGTCCTCTACTTCCCGTACTGCATCTTCCCCAGCGAACACCGATCGCCAGACGCGGCTCCTCATCCCGCGCATGGGGTACTCGAACCGGCGCGGCTTCCTGCTACGAGCAGCCGTTCTTCTGGGCGATCGACAAGAGCCCGGACGCGACGGTCGACGCTCGACATCGAGACGGCAGCGCGCGTCGGCATCATCGGCGAGTACCGCTACGCGTGGTCGCGGACGTGCGAGCGGCATCGTTCACCGGCGGCGTACTTCAACGAGCACGATCGGCGGGACGCCCGAGAGCCGCTGATCGCCAGCTCAGCGCCGAGGACACCGATCGACCGAGAATCGCTGGGTCGTGGCGGGCCGGCATCGCGCGTTCCCGTGGGAGAACGCGAACCTCTACCTCGACGTGCTCCGCGTCACCGACAGACAACTTCCTGCGCGAGATCCGCGCGTTCGCGTCGACCGTGAGCACCGACATCCAGATCCGGAGCACGCGCTCACAACGCTCGCGCCTGGGCCTCGTGCAGACCTGGGACGCGCGGCGGCGCGCAGGCCGAGACGACGTCGTACCAGGACCTCATCGACCCGCAGGAATTCGCGCTCGACCGCTTGCCGCGCCTCGGCGGCCGAGCACTCGCATGCCGTTCTTCGGCGGGCTGCTCGTCGGGCGGCTGCCCGGCGAGTTCGTCAACTTCCACCGCGAGGAAGGCTACCAGAGGCCTGCGCGTCGACCTCGCGCCCGAGCTCTTCGTGCCGTTCCACGTCTGGGCGCGTATGTGCGGCGTCGGTGTACGGGCCAGGTGCGCGAGACCGCGTACCATCTGACCGGACGACGCAGCAGGTCGCGCTCTTCGTGCCCGACAAACGGCCGGGCGTCGCCTCGACGTTCGTGCTCGACGGCGACGGGACTCTCCGCGCCTCGACACCGACACGACCCGCGAGCTCGGCCAGGTGCAGTCGCGGCTCGCGACCGAGATCGCGCGCGTGTCTACGACTTCCCGTACCTCGGACTGACCGCATCCGCCACACGGTCGAGCCCGAGGTGCAGATACCTCTTCGTGCCGCAGGTCGGCGCCGCGACACCTCGACCGCAGGTCGCGCCGCCTGATCGTGAACCCGATGCGTAGCCCGGACCGCGCGCTCTGCCACGGGAACGATTCTTCACGCCGAGGCGAACCTCTTCGACGAGGTCGACGCGATCAACCGGCGGAACTTCGTCTCCTACGGCGTCACGACGCGCATCCTCGGCCGCTCGGCACCGCCGCGCCCGCCGCCAGCGAGCCGACCGCGGAACGCGGCGGAGGCGACAGCTCGGCGGAGCGAGGTCGACGACGACGGAGCACCGACGTACGCAGCCGCGGCTCGAGAGATCGATCCCGACACGATCGCCGCAGCGGGCTCGAGCCGCGTCGACCGATCCCGCCGTTCGGCGATGCCAGCGCAGCCGCCGAAGGGCGCCGCGCGCACGACCGCGGCAGGCGTCGTCCCGCGAGCTCATGCGCGCGAGCGTCCTCCACGGGATACGACATCTCTCGCGGAGCTCGTCGGGGACGAGCCACCTCTGCTGACACTCGACCGCTGCAGTCTGCGCGTCACGCGCCGTCGACTGGCGCGGCATCACGTACAGCACGACCTTCGACGTCGAGAACGAGCGAAGCTCGCGCAGATCGTCGGGCTCGCTCCGCGCGCGAGCCGTGGTGGACGCCGGCCACGGATCGTCCGAACTTCCAGAGCCCGACGTCGATCGGCATGCCGTACCGCTTCGTCGCGACTCAGAACGCCGGGCCGGTCGTCGACGGGCCGCGAGCGAGCGCTTCTTCACGCAACGCCAACGGCGTCGAAGAGATCGACGGCTCGCTCTACCTCCGCGGATCGGCGACTATCTCGGCTTCGCGTTTCCTCGCGACGCTACGCGCTCGCGACCGACGCGTCGGCCGAACCACGGACAGACCGAACGCACGTGACGTTCGGCCCGCGCACTTCCTCGAGCGCGACTACCTCGTGCGGCTTCATCTCGCGCGTGCAACTGCTGGGTGCTCGAGGCGGGTGTCGCAGACGCGTCCGACACCGACGAGCACGACGTTCCGCGTCCAGTTCACGCTCTACGGGCTCGGCATTCGGACAGGAGCCCGGTGCAGCGCGGCTACGCCGGCCTCGCCGGCCGCTCAGACCGCCTGGCTATCCGCCGCCCGGCGGCGCTCGGGGACGGGCTACTGATGAAGGGCGTCGTGCTCGCGGGCGGGCTCGGCACGCGGCTCCTGCCGCTCACGCGCATCACGAACAAGCACCTGCTGCCGGTCTTCGACCGGCCGATGATCTACTATCCGCTGCAGGCGCTCATCAACGCCGGCATCCGCGACATCCTGATCGTGACCGGCGGCGCGCACGCGGGCGACTTCCTGCGGCTCCTCGGCAACGGCAAGGACTTCGGCCTCGAGCGCCTGCACTACGCCTACCAGGAGGGCGAGGGCGGCATCGCGGCGGCGCTCGTCGCTCGCGGAGCACTTCGCCGAGGGCGATCGCATCTGCGTCGTCCTCGGCGACAACATCATCGAGGGCTCGATCGCGCCGGCGGTGCGCCGCTTCGCGCAGCCAGCCGAGCAGGCGCGCGCGTCATCCTGAAGGAGGTCCCCGACGCCGAGCGCTTCGGCGTCGCCGAGATCCGCAGACGGCCGGGTCGCTGTCGATCGTCGAGAAGCCGAAGCGGCCGAAGAGCCACTACGCGGTGACCGGGCATCTACATGTACGACGCGTCAGGTTTTCGACGTCATCCGGACGCTCGAGCCGTCGGGCGCGCGGCGAGCTCGAGATCACCGACGTCAACAACTGGTACCTCGAGACGCGGCCAGCTCGCGTGCGAGATGCTCGACGGCTGGTGGACCGACGCCGGGCACGCATCGGCGTCGCTGCACCGCGCGGGCAACCTCGTCGCCGAGACCGGGCGCGAACCGGACCGGACGGACCGCGACCACGCGCTGCCCGCGACGAGGCCGTGCGCCCGCGGCGGCCGGGCGACGGACGACGCAGCATGATCGACGGCGTGGTCGTGAAGGCCTGTACGGTGCACGCCGACGACCGCGGCTACGCTGATCGAGGTCGTGCGCGACGACGAGCCCGGTCTTCCGCGAGGTCAAGCAGACGACCTTCACGGTCGCCTATCCGGGCGTCATCAAGGCGTTCCACTGGCACAAGCGGCAGTGGGACGTCTGGTTCTTCGCGTCGCGGCATGGCGCAGGTCGTCCTCTACGACCTGCGCGAGGGATCGCCGACGTGCGGCGGACGCAGGTGCTCTACATGGGCGTGCGCAGGCCGCTCGTGGTCGCGATCCCGCCGGGCGTCGCGCACGGCTATCGCGTGCTCGGGACCGAGCCGGCGGCGCTTCTTCTACCACGACCGAGCGCTACGATCCGGCCGATCCCGACGAGGAGCGCATCCCGTTCGACGACCCGCGCATCGGCTTCGACTGGCGGACGAAGAACCGGTAAGCAGGCGTCGCATGCGGCTCCTGTGACCGGGGCGGCGGGCTTCATCGGTACGAACTTCGTCCGCCAGGCGCTCGCGCGCGCCGCGACGACGGTCGAGCGGCTCGTCGTCGTCGACGCGCTCACCTACGCCGGCAACTACGCGAACCTGGCCGATCTCGCCGGCGATCCGCGCGTTCCGCTTCGTGCGCGCTCGACATCGCCGACGGCGACGGCGATGGCGGCGCTCGTGCGCGAGGAGCGCGATCGACGTCGCTCGTCAACTTCGCCGCCGAGTCGCACGTCGACCGCTAGCATCGAGGACGCGACGCCGTTCCTGCGCACGAACGTCCACGGGACGCTCGCGCTGCTCGAGGCGGTGCGCGCGCGTCGCCGGCTTCCGCCGCTTCCTCCACGTGTCGACCGACGAGGTGTACGGCAGCGATCGCCGGACGGGCGCGCGACCGAGGACTGGCCGCATCGCATCCGTCGAGCCCGTACGCCGCGAGCAAGGCGGCGGCCGACGGCTTCGTGCAGGCCTACGCGACGACGCACGGCGTGCCGGCCGTCATCACGCGGTGCTCGAACAACTACGGCCCGTATCAGTTCCCGGAGAAGCTGATCCCGCTCTTCGTCACGAACGCCCTCGACGGACGAGCCGCTGCCGGTCTACGGCGACGGGCATGCAGGTGCGCGACTGGATCCACGTCGAGGACCACTGCGCGGCGCTCTGGCACGTGCTCGGCCTCGGGTGCCGACGGCGCAGGTCTACAACGTGAGCGCGCGACAACGAGGCCCCGAACCGCGGCGTGACGGCGAGCGCATCCTCGCGGCTCATCGGTCGGCCCGCGACCTGGTCCGTTACGTCGACGGACCGGCTCCGGCCACGACCGCCGCTACGCGCTCGACGCGGCGACAGCTGCGCGCCACCGGCTGGCGGCCGCGCCGATCGTTCGACGGACGGCCTCGCGGACGACGATCGCGTGGTACCGCGACCATCGCGACTGGTGGGAGAGCCGTGCAAGAGCGGCGCCTACCGCGACTACTACGCGCGCATGTACGGCGATCGGCTCCGCAAGCACGACCGCGTCGTCGTAGGCGACGTGATCGGTGCGCAGACGCACCGCGCTGCATCACCGGCATCACCGGGCCAGGACGGATCGTACCTGGCCGAGCTCCTGCTCGAGCAGGGCTACCGCGGTCGTCGGCATGGTGCGGCGCGCGAGCACCGAGAACTTCGAGCGCATCGCGCACCTCCGCGACCGCGTCGAGCTCCGCCAGGCCGACCTGCTCGACCAGCTCTCGCTCATCGACCTGCGTGAAGGACGTGCGCCCCGACGAGATCTACAACCTGGCGGCGCAGTCGTTCGTGCCGACGTCGTGGCTGCAGCCGGTGCTGACCGCCGAGTTCGACGCCGTCGGCGTGACGCGCGCTGCTCGAGGCGATGCGGCTCGGTCGACGCCGAAGCGTCCGCTTCTACCAGGCGAGCTCGAGCGAGATGTTCGGCAAGGTGCGCGAGACGCCGCAGCGCGAGACGACGCCGTTCCATCCGCGCAGCCCGTACGGCGTCGCCAAGGTCTACGGCCACTACATCACGGTCAACTACCGCGAGAGCTACGGGCTCTTCGCCGTGCTCGGGCATCCTCTTCAACCACGAGTCGCCGCGCCGCGGCCGCGAGTTCGTCACGCGCAAGGTCACCGACGGCGTCGCGCCGCATCAAGCTCGGGCTCGCGACGGAGCTCGCGCATCGGGCAACCTCGACGCGCGCCGCGACTGGGGCTTCGCCGGCGACTACGTCGAGGCGATGTGGCGCATGCTCCAGCAGGCCGAGCCCGACGACTACGTCGTCGCGACCGGCGAGACGCACTCGGTGCGCGAGCTGGTCGACGTCGCGTTCGGCGTGCGTCGGCCTCGACTGGCAGGACGTACGTCGATGATCGATCCGGCGTTCCTGCGGCCCGCCGAGGTCGACCTGCCTGGTCGGCGACGCGACGAAGGCGCGCACGACGCTCGGCTGGGCGCCGAACGTCGGCTTCCGCGAGCTCGTCGAGATGATGGTGCGCGCCGACCTCGAGCGCCTGCGGGCGAAGTAGAGTGCGTGCGCGTCCTCGTCACCGGGCATCGGCGGCTTCGTCGGCCCGTGGCTCGCGCGGGCGCTCGCCGACGCACGGCCACGAGATCTACGGTCTCGTGCGCGAGGCGACGTGCCCGCCGCCCGGACGTCCGCGGACGACGACGCGCCGACGTAACCGACGCGCGTCGAGGTCGAGCGCGTGCTGCGCTCGGTCGGCCCGGACGCCGTCGTCCACCTCGCCGCGATCTCGTTCGTGCCCGAGGCCGACGACGATCCTGCCACGCGCGTACCGCATCAACGTCGGCGGTACGGCTCGCGCTCCTCGACGCCGCGCGCCGCACGGCGAAGCGCCGCGGCGCGTCCTCGTCGTCGGCTCCGTCCGACGCATGACGGCGACGTCCGGCGACCGCGAGCTGCCGATCGACGAGGACGCTGCCGTTCCGCCCGGTCTCGATCTACGGCGCGACCAAGGCCGCGGCCGACGTCGCGGCGGGCGCAGTGGGCGCGCGGCGTACGGGCTCGACGTCGTCCGCGCCCGGCCGTTCAACCACACCGGCCCGGGCCAGGCGCGGGCGTTCGTGTGCAGCGTCGATCGCGCGCCAGATCGCGCGCATCGAAGCGCGGCGAGCAGGAGCCCGTGGTGCCGGGTCGGGCAACGCCGACCCGGTGCGCGACTTCTCCGACGTGCCGCGACGTCGTCGCGGGCTACGTGGCGCTGCTCGAGCGCGGCCGGGCCGGCGAGGTCTACAACCTCTGCGCGGGCGAGGGCGTCAGCATCGCCGAGGTGATCGCGCATCTTCCGCACGCACGCCGCGCGTGCCGCTGCGCGTGCATGGAGCGATCCGGCGCTGCGCCGGCCCGTCGACGTCGAGCGCATCGTCGGCAGCCACGCACGCGCGACCGCGCGACACCGGCTGGGCGCCGCGCGATCCCGCTCGCCGAGACGCCTGCGCGACGTCCTCGACGACTGGCGCGCCGCCGCGACCGACCCGGCTCCGCAAGGCCGAGGCCCATCGGGAGGCCGGCATGGCCGGCCGCACGGGGACAAAAGAGAGGGTGCCGCCAGGGGTACCCTCCCAAAAAGAGGGCGTCCGTGACGCCCTCCAACCTTCACCGGGGCCGGCTCTCGGCCGACCCAGCTGGGATCGTGGTTACTGAGCCGGACAGGCCTCGCCAGGCACCGGGCAGATTCCGACGTGCGAGGGGATCTGCGGGTGGATCTGGAGATTGCCGTGGGTCACGTCGCCGCCGTCGTCGATGTCGGGGTGACGGGCCGCATCGCCCACGGGGTTCGAGTTGGTGCAGCACGCGCCGTCCGCCAGGCTTTCGACGGTCTCCTGGCCCTTCGGGACCCAGATGCGCATGCGATAGAAGTCGGGCGTCGGAGCCGAGTTCGCTCCGGCGCCGGCTCGCCGCGATCCTCGATGTCGACACGGAACGCGACGTTGCTGCTCTTGCCGTTGCGCTTCAGGTGGCCACGGCCCGTGAAGCAGATGGCGTTGGGCCGGCGCCTTCCGCGGCAACGGACCCACTTCGCGATCGCCGCAGAGCTTGCCGTCGAGCGGCAGCGGGTTGCCCTCGAGGTCGATGCAGCCGCAGACGAGGCTGTTGAAGTCATCGGCCTTGAAGTTGCTCTTCTGCTTCATGCGCTGATGCGTCCAGGTTGCCTGGATGTGGTCGGAACTCTGTCGAGCAGCCGACGCAGCCGCAGGGCGCCGACCTGACCGCCGTGGTGCGCGCTCAGGATGTCGGCGAACTCGCCGAGGTCGACCTCGCCGTCGGGCGCGACGCCGCCGCCGGTCACGGCGGCAGCCGGTGGCGCGCAGGCGGGATCGTTGTTCGCCGCGTGCGGCAGCCGGACTGTGGATCGCAGGAATCGTCGGTGCAGGGATCATTGTCGTTGCAGCTCCGATCTGTCGCTGTGGACGCAGCCCGTCGCCGGGTTGCAGGCGTCGTCGGTGCAGGCGTTGGCGTCGTCGCAGACGACCGTCGCTGTGCGTGCAGCCCGTCGCCGGGTCGCAGCCGTCGATCGTGCAGGCGTTGCCGTCGTCGCAGTTGACAGTCGCCGGTGTGCGTGCAGCCGGTCTCCGGGTTGCAGCCGTCGGTCGTGCAGGCGTTGCCGTCGTCGCAGTCGATCGGCGGTGTGCACGCAGCCGGTCGCCGGGTCGCAGCTGTCGGCCGTGCAGAGCGCTGCCGTCGTCGCAGCTGATCGCGCGTGTGCGACGCAGCCGGTCTCGGGGTTGCAGCTGTCGGTCGTGCAGACGGTGCCGATCGTCGCAGACGACGCTGATGTCGTTGTGGAAGCAGCCCGACGCCGGGTCGCAGCCGTCGGTCGGTGCACGCGTTGCCGTCGTTGCAGACTGATCGCGTTGTGCGAGCAGCCGGCGATGCCGTGCTCGGTCGGCTTGTCGCAGACGTCGGTCGTGCAGGCGTTGCCGTCGTCGCACGAGAGCACCGCGGTCTGCTTCGGCGTCGACTGCGACACGCCCGGCGTGTTCTGCACACCGTCGTGCGCGACGCCCGAGACGCCGCCCGAGAGGCCGTACGTCGAGAGCGCGGAGATGAGGCCGTTATTCACGTCGTCCGGGTCCACCTGGTACTGGATGATCGGGGTGAAGAGCGCCGTTGAGGCCCGCGACGCAGCCTTCAGGCGGCGTTGCCGACCGTCGCGCCGATGCAGGGCACGTTCGCGCTGGCGACGGTCACGGTGCCGTTGGGCGTCTTGAAATCGAACTGGCCACCCGAGAACGCGCAGACGGTGTCGCCCGGCTCCTGCGGCTGCGCCTTCGTGAGGAGGGCGCGGTAGTAGACGATCTCGCACGGCGACACGGAGCCGGTGAGCGGAGTCGTCGCGTTCGCGTCGCGGAAGATGGCGACGTTGATCGACGCGCCCGTTTCGTTGCACCCTGGTGGATCTTCGTGCGCGCGCACGGCGGTTGCCGTCGCGAACAGCAGTGCGCCTGATACGAAGAAAGCGAATAAACTTGCCGTGACCTGTTGCCGTCATGATGCTACCCCTTTCGACTCTAGAAGATCCTCACGTGAAGCCGGTACTCCCAGTGCCGTGGATGTACACGCCTTTCGTACGATGCGCGTCAATCGGATTTGCAATGTTCTGACGCGAGCCAGTGTGAAGAAGGTGTAGCACATGCCATAGAGGGTAGTGCCCGCCGGCCTCGCAGGCACTACATCCGCTCGGGTGTCTCGATGCCGAGGAGGCCGAGCCCGACGTGCAGGGTTTCCGCGCGGACAGGTCGCAGAGGGCGGGACGGCTGACTCGAACCGGGCCCGGAGCGGAGAGGACCGGGCAGGCCTCGTAGAACGCGCTGAACGCCGTCGCGAGGTCGTACAGGTACCCGCAGAGCCGATGCGGCTCGAGCGCCGCGGCGGAGCCGGCGATGGCGGTTTCGACCTGCAGGACGCGCAGCGGCGAGCGCTCGTTCGGCGGGCTCCGCCAGGACGACCGGCCCCGCGGGCGCATGCTGCAGGCCCGCCTTCCGGAAGATCGATCGGATCCGTGCGTAGGCGTACTGGAGGTAGGGCGCGGTGTTCCCGTCCATGGCGAGCATGCGCTGCCAGCTGAAGACGTAATCCTTTACCCGATCGCTCGCGAGGTCGGCGTACTTGATCGCCCCGATGCCGACCGCATGGCGTACCCGCTCGCGCTCGTCGCCCTCGAGCCCGGGATTCTTCTCGACGACGATCCGGAGCGCCCGCTCCTCCGCCTCGTCGAGGAGCTCCGTCAGCCGAACGGTCTCGCCGCTGCGGGTCTTGAAGGGCTTTCCGTCCTCGCCGAGCACCGATCCGAAGACGACGTGCTCCGAGCGCGACGCACCTCGCCGATCCAGCCGGCACGCGCGCGGCCGCGAAGACCATCTGGAAGTGCTGGCGCTGGCGCGCGTCGGTCACGTACACGATCCGGCGCGCGCGCAGCTCGAGCGCCCGGTAGCGCAGCGCCGCGAGGTCGGTCGTCGCGTAGAGATAGCCGCCGTCCGACTTCTGGACGATGAGTGGCAGCGGGGCGCCGTCCTTGGCCGTGAAGCCGTCGAGGAAGACGCAGAGCGCGCCCTCGCTCGCGCGCGCGAGGCCCTTCGCGCAGCTCCGCAACGACCGCCGGCAGGCGATCGTTGTACGCGCTCTCGCCGCGGATGTCGGCGGTCCCGAGCGCGACCCCCAGGCGATCGTAGACCGCCTGGAACTGGGCGGCCGAGAGATCGACGAGCGCTTTCCACGATCGCAGCGTCTCCGGGTCGCCGCCCTGGAGCTTCACGACGCGCTCGCGTGCCCGACGGGCGAAGTCGGGATCGCTCGCGTCGCGCGCGGTCGCCTCCCGATAGGTCGCCGTGAGGTCGGTCCCCGGGCCGAGCAGCGTCTCGGGATCTCGCCCGGGCGTCCGACCCGCCCTCTCGATCAGCAGCTCGATCAGCATCCCGAACTGCGTGCCCCAATCGCCGACGTGGTTCTGTCGGATCACGTCGTGACCCTCGAACGCGAGCGTGCGCGCGAGCGCGTCGCCGATGACGGTGCTCCGCAGATGTCCGACGTGCATCTCCTTCGCGACGTTCGGCCCCGAGTAGTCGACGACCACGGTGTCCCGCCGCGTAGCGGGCGCGATGCCGAGTCGGGCGTGGTCGGCCGCGGCCTCGCCGACCAGCCGAGCGAGGTAGCCGTCGTCGAGGCGGACGTTCACGAAGCCGGGGCCCGCGATCTCCGGCCGGGCGGCGATGCCGGTGAGGTCGATCGCCGCGACGATCGCGTCGGCCACCTCGCGCGGCTTGCGGCCGAGGCGTTTTGCGAGGCTCATCGCGACGTTCGCCTGAAGTCGCCGAAGCGCGCATCCTGCGTCTCGCGGACGAGCGGATCGGTGGCGGCGTGCTCGGGGCCGAACGCGCGCCCGATCGCGTCACGAATCCGACCCCGATCGTGTCTTCGAGCCGCGCCACGGCGGCGCATGGTCCGGGCGCGGGGGGCCGCGTCAAGCGCTCGTCTCCGCAGCGCTTTCTGGGGCGGAGCTGCAGATGCCGCGGCGCGTTCCTTGCTTGCCGCTGAACAGGCCCGACGGTAGACTCCTCTGTCGGACGCATGGAGGGACCCCAGCAGCAGAGCCTCGAGCAGCTTCTGCTCGAACAGGGCCGGGTCAGCGCCGAGGATCTGCGCAAGGTCCGCCGCCTCCAGCAGGAGCGCGGCGAGCGTGCTCGAGCGCCTCCTGCTCGATCTCGGCTTCATCTCGGAAGAAGATCTCCAACCGCTGCTCGCGCGCTTCCTCGGCGTGCAGATCGTCACGCGGAAGGAGTTCCCGAACGAGCCGGTGCCGCTCGGCAAGGTGCTCGTTCAAGTACCTGCGCCGGGCGAAGGTGCTGCCGCTCGCGCAGTCGAACGGCGCGCTCGTCGTCGCGATGTCCGATCCCGGCGACTACTACGCTATCCAGGGGCTGCAGATGGCGACCGGCCTCGAGATCGAGCCCCGCCTCGCGCGCGAGCGCGACATCGTCGAGGCGCTCGACCAGGCCTACGCCGGCGGCAACGGCGCCGAGGGCGGCGGCAACGGCGAGGGCGATGCCGAGGTCGCAGTTCGTCGGCGAGGACGAGGAGGACGTCAACCACCTCCGCGACCTCGCGAGCGAAGCGCCCGTCATCCGGCTCGTGAACCTGCTCATCAACCGCGCCGTCGAGAGCCGCGCGTCGGACATCCACGTCGAGCCGTTCGAGGAGCAGCTGAAGGTCCGCTACCGCATCGACGGCGTGCTGCACGACGTCGAGACGCCGCCGCGCCGCCTGCCAGGCCGCGATCGTCTCGCGCATCAAGATCATGGCGAAGCTGAACATCGCCGAGCGCCGCCTCCCGCAGGACGGACGGATCAAGCTCCGCATGATGGGCAAGGAGATCGACCTCCGCGTCTCGACGCTGCCGACGCTCTACGGCGAGAGCGTCGTGCTCCGCATCCTCGACCGCTCGAGCATCGTCGTGAACCTCGAGTCGCTCGGGTTCCCGGAGGACACGCTCGAAGGAGTTCGAGGCGGTCATCCAGCGTCCCTACGGGATGATCCTCGTCACCGGCCCGACCGGCAGCGGCAAGACGACGACGCTCTACGGCGCGCTCGACAAGATCAACTCGCCCGACAAGAAGATCATCACGATCGAGGATCCGGTCGAGTACCAGCTCTTCGGCGTGAACCAGATCCACGTGAAGCCGGCGATCGGCCTCACGTTCGCGAGCGGGCTGCGCTCGATCGTCCGCCAGGACCCCGACGTCATCATGGTCGGCGAGATCCGCGATCGCCGAGACGGCCGAGATCGCGATCCAGTCCGCGCTGACCGGCCACCTCGTCTTCTCGACGCTCCACACGAACGACGCCTCCGGCGCGGTCGCGCGGCTCCTCGAGATGGGCGTCGAGAACTATCTCCTCGCCTCGTCGCTGCTCGGCGTGCTCGCGCAGCGCCTCGTGCGGCGCGTGTGCCGCAAGTGCATGGAGCCGACCGAGATGCCGCCGGAGCTCTGGCGCGAGATCGGCGGCTCGCGAAGGCGAAACCGTGCGCGCGGTCATCGGCCGCGGCTGCGACGGAGTGCGCCCACACGGGCTACCGCGGCCGCGCCGGCATCTACGAGTTCCTGCCCGTCACCGATCAGATCAAGGCGCTCATCCTCGAGCGCTCGTCGGCCGGCATCATCAAGGACACCGCGGTCAAGCAGGGCATGCGGATCGCTCCGCGACGATGGCTGGCGCAGCGTGCGGACGGGCACCACGACCGTCGCGGAAGTCGTCCGGGTCACGCAGGACGAGGTCTAGGGCGCGGTGGGCCTGCTCGACCGCCTGAGGCGCCGGGGGAGGGGTCTGCCTCGAAGGCGACGCGTCCCGCTCGGGGCCGCGCGTCGCCGTGATCGGCCTCGACGGCGTCGGGCTGCCGCTCGTCCAGGATCTGGTCGCGCGCGGCATCATGCCGAACCTCGGCGCGCCTCGTCGCCGGCGGCACGCTCGCGCCGATGCGCTCGTCGATCCCGACGATCTCGTCGGTGTCGTGGACGGGCTTCATGACCGGCAAGAACCCGGGAAGCACGGCGATCTACGGCTTCACCGACGTGAAGCCCGGCACGCTCACGCTCTTCTTCCCGAACTTCGGCGAGCGTGCGCGGCGACACGCTCTGGGACGTCGCGGGCCGCGCCGGCAAGCGCTCGATCGTCATGAACATTCCCGGCACGTATCCGGCGCGCCCGCTGAACGGCCTCCTCGTGTCCGGCTTCGTCGCGCTCAACCTCGAGCGCGCCGTGCATCCGCCGGACCTGCTGCCGCGACTCAAGACGGCGCGGCTACAAGATCGACGTCGACTACGCGAACGCCGACGAGCGTCCCGACGCGTTCTTCGCCGACACGCGCGCCGTGCTCGAAGCGCGCCGCCGCGTGTACCTGGATCTCCTGCGAGAACGAGGCCTGGGACCTCTTCATCGGCGTCGTCACCGAGTGCGACCGGCTGCATCACTACTTCTGGAGCGAGTACGCCGACCCGGCGGCGCCGCATCATCGGAAGTTCCTCGACGTCTACCGCCAGCTCGACGACGTGCTCGGCGATCTCGTCGCGGCGATCCCCGACGGGCGTGCCGCTCTTCGTCGTGGCCGACCACGGCCACACGCTCATCCACCGCGAGTTCTACCCGAACGCGTGGCTCCGGCAGCAGGGGCTCCTCGCGCTTCACCGTCGAGAAGCCGAAGGGCCCGCCGGACATCGATCCGGCGCTCGAAGGTCTTCGTGCTCGATCCCGGGTCGCGTCTACGTGCACCGGCGCGGACGCTTCCCGCTCGGCACCGTCGGCGACGCACGAGGCGGACGGCGCTGCTCGCGCGCGTCACGCGAGGGGTTGCTCGGCGCTGCGCGACGACAGCCCCGGCGCGCCCGGCGGGCGGACGGCCGGTCCAGCGCGTCTTCACGCGCGACGAGCTCTACCACGGCGCCGCGCGATCGACGCCGCGCCCGACCTCGTGATCCACTTCAACGACGGCTACGACCCGAAGGGCGCGCTCGCGAAGACCGAGGTCTTCGGGCGGAGCGCGCTCACCGGCATGCACACCTACGCCGACTCGCTCTTCTTCGTGAACCGGGCCGGCGTGCCGACCGACGACCTCGACATCGTCGACCTCGCGCCGACCATCCTCGCGCTCCTCGGCGTCGACGCCGCCCGCGCGACATGGACGGTCGCGTGCGCGCCTGCCCGGATGCGTGAAGCGGGCGTCCCGCCCGAGAGTCTAAGTCCGAAGTGATCTCCGCGCGTTGAAAACCGCCCGCCCGTCGCGTATACGAAGGCCAGGCTTTCTCGCCACTTACGCTCGCCGTCCCGGGGAGTGCGGAGCGGCGGTCGCCTAGGCCGGCATCGGGAGGCTCTGCGTGGCGCAGTTCCAGTTTCGCGCGGCTGACGCGGAGGGCAAGGTCGTCGAGGGGACGATCGAGGCGGCCGAAGTCCGGCGCCGTCGTCGCCCGCCTGCAGGACCGCGGCCTCATCCCCATCCGCGTCGGCGCCGCCGCACCGAGCAAGGCGGATGCGAAGCGCGGCGCCGACGATCGGGCGCTTCACCGGGCGGCTGAAGACGCATCACCTCCTGGTCGTGACCCAGGAGCTGTCGTCGCTCCTGGGCGCCGGGCTGCCGCTCGATCGGAGCCTCGCGACGCTCGTCGAGCTCGCCGACCATCCCGAGCTCCGCCACATCCTCGACGAGGTGCTGAAGGCGGTGCGCGGCGGCAAGTCGCTCGCCGACGCGCTCGGCGCAGCACAAGTTCTTCCCGCCGCTCTACGTGAACATGGTGCGCGCCGGCGAGCTCGGCGGCTTCCTCGACGGCGTGCTCCAGCGGCTCGGGAGTACCTCGAGCGAGCGGAGGAGCTGCGCCGCGAGGTCGTGACGGCGCTCACCTACCCGGCTGATCCTCTCGGGCGTCCTCGGCGCGTCGCTGGTCTTCCTCCTGGTCTACGTGCTGCCGCGCTTCTCGTCGCTCTTCGAGGGCATGGGAAGGCGCTGCCGCTGCCGGCGCGCATCGTGATGGGCACGTCGGACGCGATCCGCGCCTACTGGTGGATCGGCGTCGCCGTCATCGCGATCGTCGTCGTTCGCGTTCCGCCGCTGGGTCGCGACGCCCGCCGGACGCCTCACAGCTGGGACCAGACGAAGCTCCGCATCCGTGGGCATCGGCATGGTGCTCCGCAAGATGGAGGTGTCCGGCGTGTCACGGACGCTCGGCACGCTCATCAAGAGCGGCGTGCCGATGATCCAGGCGCTCGAGACCTCGCGCGCGGTCGTCGGGAACGTCGTCGATCGCGAACGCGCTCGGCGACGTCGAGGTCGGCGTGCGCGAGGGCGCCGGCGTCTCGAATCCGCTCGCGCGCTCGGGCGTCTTCCGCCGCTCGCCGTGCAGATGATCAGCGTCGGCGAGGAGACCGGCAAGCTCGACGAGATGCTGCTGCGCGTGTCCGACCACTACGACCGCGAGGTGCGCGCCCAGATCATGCAGTTCACGCGGATGCTCGAGCCGATCCTGATCGTCGTCATGGGCCTGCTCGTCGGCACCGTCGTCGTGTCGATGCTGACGGCCATCTTCAGCATCAACGACCTGCCGATGTGAGCCAAGGAGACGACATGAACGAAGCGAAGCACGACGGAACGCGGGATTCACGTTCATCGAGATGATCGTCGTCGTCAGCATCATCGGGCTCCTGCTGGCGCTCGTCGGACCGCGGTTCATCCGCAGGCCAGGAGAAGGCCGAGGTGAGCAGGCGGCGGCGGCGCAGATCGAGAACCTCGGCACCGCGCTCGACACCTTCCGGCTCGACGTCGGACGCTACCCGTCGACGCAGGAAGGGCTGGGCGCGCTCAACCAGCGGCCCGTCGGCCGCCGATCGCTGGGACGGCCCGTACTTGAAGAAGGCCATCCCCGCCGGATCCGTGGGGCCGGCCGTTCTTCTACCGGAGCCCGGGCGAGGCGCGGCGCGTACGACCTCTACTCGCTCGGCGCCGACGGCGCGCCCGGCGGCGACGGGCCCAACCGCGACGTCGCGAGCTGGGACGACGACACCGGGTGACGACGCGCGGCGCGACCTCGCGCGGGTTCACGTTCGTCGAGATGATGGTCGTGCTCGCCATCGTCGCGCTGGTCGCGGCGGTGGCGGTGCCCGCCATCGACGCCGGACTCGACTCGCGCGAGGTGCGCCGGGCGATCCGCCAGATCGCGGCGACGATGCATCACCTGCGCGGCGAGGCGGTCGCGACCGGCCAGCATCCGCCGCCTCCGCATCAGCCCCGAGCAGAACGGCATCGAGACCGACGACCGGTCGCGCTGGGCGATCCTCACCGAGCGCGCGCTCATCGACCGCGTCGACGGCGGCTTCCAGGCGACCGACGGAACGATCGAGGTACTCTTCTATCCCAACGGGTCGACGAGCGGCGCCGACATCCTCGTCTGCAGCCGGCGGGACCGCGCCAACAACCGGCTCCGGCTGCAGCTCGATCCGCTCGTCGGCGAGATCCGAGTCGAGGACGCCGGCTGATGCGCCGCCGGGCCGCCGGCTTCACGCTCATCGAGATCGCCGTCGCGATGGCCATCCTCGGCGCGGGAGTGGTCACGCTCCAGCAGATCTACCAGGGCGCCCTCCGGCTCCAGGAGCGGTCCTCGCGCCGCAGCCGGGTCGTGCTCCACGCCCGCGCGCGCGATGGACGCGCTCCTCGTCGCGCGCGACGTGAAGGACCACACCGAGGAGCGTCACGACGCGCGAGGGCTTCAAGACGCGCGTGCTCGTCCGCGATGCGACGGTCGACGAGGGCGGCGAGGACACCGGAAGCGACGTTCGACCTCCACTCGCTCTCCGAGCAGAAGCTCCGCTACCTGGAGGTCGAGGTCGCCTGGTCAGGACGGCACCGGCGGAAGACCTACACGCTCCGGAGCCTCCGGATGGCCCCCGAGCGAGGGGGTTCGGCGAGTGAACGCCGTCTCCCAGCGACGCGCGGCGCGCGGTTTCACGCTGCTCGAGGTCATCGATCTCGATGACCTACTACTCGCGCTCGTGACGCGGTATCTGCTACGCGGCCTTCCATCTCGGGATCCGGGCCGTGGTCGAAGGGGAGGTGGCGGTGGTGACGGCGCAGCGGTTGCGGGCGGCGACCGATGTGTTGATCCGATCAGGTGAAGTCGGCGTCGAGCGCGGGCGCGGGGCCTGGACGACGACTACTACCCGTTCTACTTCGTACGGGAAGCCCAACCTGATGAGCTTCGTCACCGAGGCCGGACAGCTTTCGGCGGCGGCCCGAGCTGGCGTGAAGTACACGATCACGAGCGATCCGCCTCAGATCGTCCTGCAGGAATCGTCCTGCTTCGACGCCGAAGAGCCTCGCGGACGGCGCCGTGCCTCTGACGCGACCCGATCTCGGCCGTCATCCTCGACGGGTTCCTGCAGGCTGCAGTTCGAGTTCTACGATCGGCGAACGACGCGATGGGAGTGCGGCAAGGACGGCTGGTGCAAGTCGTGGAACTACGTCGAGATGGAGATGCTGCCGCTGGCGGTGCGCCTCTCGGTGCGGCGGGCTTGTCGGGCCTCGAGCGAGGACGATCTGGGGCCAGGAGATCCCGCTCATGCCGTCGCGCGACCTACGCGCGACGAGCTGCCCGAGCCGCCGCGACCGAGCTGCGAAGGCTGCGAGACGCTCGGTACGTCCACCGAGCGGCAGCAGCACGGGCAGGCAGCCGAGCAAGCCTCGAGCGAGCGGCGGCGACGACCGCGAAGATGCGTGACGACAACGACGACGGGGACGACGAGTGAGCGCGCCGCGACGCACAGGCGAGGCGAGCGCGGCGTCGTGCCTCGATGCTCGTCCTCTGGGTCTTCATGACGCTCGGCGTGCTCGCGCTCGACTTCTCGAAGTACATGCGCGACGACGCGATGGCGGCGCTCAACCTCTCGGACGAGACGCAGCGGCTACTACCTGGCGATCGCGGGCATGAACGCGGCGCTGCTTCGAGCGCTGCGCGAAGCGCGACGACAACGCACGGCAACCGGCGGCACGGTCCGGCTCCGGACGACCAGAGGCCCGACGAGACGGGCGACGAGGACCCGATGGCGCCGCTACCACCCGGTCGACGCGCCGACTGGCATGCCGGCACACCTGGCCGCGCGGCGGCGGCGAGTTCAGCGTGCGGCTGTCCGGCGAGGACGGCAAGATCCCGCTGCAATCCCGAGCTCACGCCGGAGAGCCGCGCTCGTCTACTCCGACCTCGTCCGCTACGTCGTGACGAACCTCGTCCGCGGCGGCAACCAGACGACCGGCGTCGACCAGCGACACCGACGCAGCAGATCCGGGAGATCGTCGACTCGATCATCGACTGGCGCGACTGCGACGACGAGGACCGTGCTGAACGGCGCCGGAGGACGAGTACTACCTGCGGCCTCGCGCGACCGCACATCGCGGCGAAGAACGGCTTCTTCGACTCGCCCGAGGAGCTGCTCCAGGTGCGCGGCGTCACGCCCGACATCTTCTACGGCCACGACGACGTGCCGGGGCTCGTCGGACGTGTTCTCGCCGTTCCCGCAGCGGCGAGGAGATCCGCATCAACGCGACGCAGATCACGCTGCCGGTGCGTGCGCGCGCTCCTGCCGGCGATGACGCTCGAGACGACCGCCGACCGCGCTCGACGAGCGCGACGCCGGTCGCGACGGGCGATGAAGCTGCGGATCGCGGCGGAGCTCGAGGCGGCGATCCCGGCATCGGCGAGCGGGTGCTGACGGCGGACGAGCCGAAGTTCGTGCGCGTCGAGGCGCGCGCCGACACGCGCGCCGAGCGCAACCGCGCCGACGTGTCGCGGCTCGTCGAGCTCCGGGCGGCGAGCTCCGAGGGTCCGCAGATCCTCATGTGGCTCGACCGCGCCGCCGCTGCACGGCGACGAGCCCGGCGTCACCGACGGTGCCCGAGTGGAGCGACCGTCGTGAGGCGGCCGGATTTCCTGGACGGCCTCGGCATCGCCGTCGGCGCCAACGGACGTCGCGGCTCGCCGCGCGTCTCGAAGCGGCTCTTCCAGGTGCGCGTGCGTGCGACGTCGAGATCGACGCCGCTGCCGCCGTCGCGATCAGCCGCCGAGCGCCGCCAGGCGCTCGCGGCAGCGGTCCGCGATTTCGTCCGGACGCAGGAGATCGACCCGAGCCACGCGATCTCTGCGTCCCGCGCGCCGACGCCGCGGTCACGCGCGTCCTGCTGCCGGCCGCGGCGCAGGAGAACCTCGCCCAGGTGCTCGAGTACGAGATGGAGAACCTCGTGCCGCTGCCGCGCGAGGAGATCCTCTTCGACTACTGCGGTGCGTCCGCTCGGCGCCGAGCGCATCGCGGTCCTGCTCGTGTGCGTGCCGCGCGAGGTCGTGCGCGGCTACCTCGAGGCGCTCGAGGAAGCCGGCGTGCGGCCGCGCGAGCATCGGGCTCGCCGTCGACGGCGATCGCCGACTACGTGACGCTTCTGCCGCGGCGGCGACGCCGGCCCGATCGGCCTCGTGATCGGCAGCGGCGACGCGACCGAGCTCGCGCTCTTCGACCGCGGACGGCTCGGTCGCCACGCCAGCTCCTCGCCGGCGACGCGGCTCGCGGAGCCGGGCGCGCTCGAGCGCTCGCTCGCGCGCCAGCTCGCCGACGAGCTCTTCGACCCCGAGACAGACGCCGCTCTATCGCTGGTCGCTCGCGGACGGTCGGGCGCCGCGCTGCCCGAGGTCGGCGAGGGCAACCTGCCGGGGCTGGCGCAGGGAAGCTCGCGGCGCCGGAGACGTGTCTTCGCGGCTCCCACGCCGACCGCGGTGCCCGCGGTCGGCGCGGCGCTCGCCGCGGTCCGCGAGGGCGTCGTCCGTCTGAACCTCCTGCCCGAGGAGAACCGCGAGGCGTTCGACGAAGGCGCCGTCGATCACGACCTGGGTGCTGCTCGCGACGAGCGTCGTCCTCCTGCTCGTGTGGGGCGCGAGCGGCGATCGTGAAGGACGTCCTCCTGCGGCGCCAGGTGCAGGCGCGGCTCGCGGAGGTCGCGCCGCGACGTGCGCGAGGTGAAGAGGCATCCAGAGCGACATCGACGACCTGCAGCGGCAGGTCGAGATCCTGGGCTCCGGCCAGGATGGGCGCGTGACCGTCGCTCCTGAAGGACCTCGCGGAGCTCATTCCGCCCGACGCCTACCTCACGACGCTCAACCTGCGCGGACGTCGGACGCTCCCAGGCCGGAGCTCGCGCCGCGCGCCTCACGCTCGACGGGCAGGCGCAGTCGGCGTCGGACCTCATCACGGCGCTCGAGAAGTCGAAGCGCGTTCAAGAACGTCACGTTCAGCTCGCCGACGACGCGTCAGGGCGAAAAGGAGCGGTTCTCGATCACGGCCGAGGTCACCAGGTGAAGCTGCCGTTCGACCTGCAGGCGCGCCGTCGAGCGCGTGCTCGCGTGGTACAACGCCTACTCCGAGCGCGACCGCCGGATCATCCTCGGCATCGTGATCGCGACGGCGGCACTCGCTCGTGTACGTCGGCGTCATCGAGCCGATCCTCGACTACCGCGACGGGCGTCGAGCAGGAGATCGTCGACGGTCAGGAGGAGCTCGAGCGGGCGATGCGCTTCCTCGTCGGCGAAGGACACGCTGAAGGCCGAGCGCGACGACCTGAAGAAGCGGCTCACGCAGGCGAAATCGCGGCTCCTGCCCGGCGGGACCGGCGACGCTCGGCGCGGCGGCGCTGCAGGAGCGTGCGAACGCGCTCGCCGCCGAGAAGGGCATCACGCGTCCAGAGCACGCAGGTGATGAAGGAGGAGGCGCTCGATCCGTACCGGAAGGTCGCGGTCCGCTGACGCTCTCCGGCGAGCTCAAGCCGCTCGCCGACTTCGTGTCGGCCCTCGAGTTCGGCGCAGCAGCTCGTCGTGCCGTTCATCGAGGTGAGCCGGCGGGGCGCCGTCGTCGGGGCGAAGGGCCGCGCACGCTCTCAGATCACCGTCGAGGTGAACGGCTTCGTCCAGGGCGGGAAGGTCGATGCGGGGGCCAAGCCCGACGGCGCCGACGGGCGAAGCCTCTCCGGTGCAGGAAGCGGCGGTCGACGCCAGCGCGGCGGGCGACGAGGCGAGCGCGACGGCGTCGACGACCGTCGCCGGCGCGGCGGGCGACTGGCGGGCGCGACGTCGACGACCGTCGCCGCCGCCGCACCGCCCGGCGAGCGTGCCGTCGACGGCGGCGCCGGCCAGGCACCGGTGACCACGCCGACGACGTCCGCGGTCGCGACCACGACGATCGTCTCGCGAGCGCCACCGCCGGTCCCGCCGCCGGCCTTCACGATTCCGCCGCTCTCGATCCCGACGTTCCCGACGGCGACGATTCGCCGCCGCCGTTCCCCGACGCGGGGCTCCAGCAAGGCGACGTGGAAGAGGACGAGGGGAGCGCAGTGACGCGCCGGTGGACGATCCTGAACGGCATCCTCGCCGTCATCGTGCTCGGCTTCGCCGTGCAGATCGTGCGCACGTGGATGCGCGCACTGCCGCCGATCGAGGCACGGCAAGCCGTCGCCAAGGGCGACGCGACGGCCGCGCACCGGCGAAGGCGGAAAGCGCGGCAAGCGCGGGCAGGGCGACAAGGCTCCGGCGACGCCGACGGCGCTCGTGAACGCGATCGTCGAGAAGGACCTGTTCGACCCGAGCCGCACGCGTCAGACCGAAGAGGCGAAGTGCCAGGCCGTGGTGCACGAGACGGCGCCGCCCCGGGCATCACGCTCGTCGGCGTGCGCAGCGTCGGAGACGACCGCGAGGGATTCATCCTCGATGCGACGCAGGCCAACCTGCAGCGCCGGATCCGGCTCGGCGACGCGGTCGGAAACTTCACCGTGAAGCGCATCCGGCAGAGCAGCATCCTCCTGGTGTCGCCGCGGGTGACTTCGTGACCCTGACGCTCGAGCTCGACAAGTCGAAGGCAGACGCAGCCGTCCGGCCGCGCCGGGCGCGGGCAGGCCGCGGCGGTGGGCGGCTCGATCTCGCCGGCCGCAGGCGTGACGGCCGGCTTGCCCACGGCCGCGGCGCGTCGGCAGCGTGCCGAAGCGCTCCGGTCACGGCGACCGGGACCGCGGCGCAGATGAACGCGCCGCCGCAGCCTGGCGAAACCCGCCGCAGACCGCGACGCCGATCGGCCGAAGCCCGTACCCGGAAACCCGAACCTGCCCGAAGGCGTTCGCCAGCAGCTCGAGCAGATGAAGCGCAAACCGAAATGAGGAGAATGGCCGTGATGGGGCGAATGCGACTCGCGCTCACGACCGTCGCAGTGATGGTCCTGACGCAGATGACCTGGGCCCAGGACGCCCGACGGCGCCGCAGGCGGCGCCCGCGCCGGCCGAAGCCGCGCCCGCGGCTGACGCGGCGGCCGAGCCGCCCGAGCCGGAAGGCGAGCGCGCGCTCGGCGATGACGAGGCGATGGTGCTCAACTTCGAGCGCGCCGACATCCGCGAGGTGATCCACAGCCTCGCGACCGCGCTCGGCATCAGCTACACGATCGATCCGCGCATCGAGGGCCAGGTCACGATCCGCACGACCGGCAAGATCGCGCGCGAGGACCTCTTCCCGCTCTTCAACGAGATCCTGCGCAACAACGGCATCGCCGCGGTCAAGGTCGGCGACGCTCTACCAGATGCTGCCGGTCGCCGAGGCGAAGACGCGCGCATCATCCGGACCGCGCGGCGCGCGCGAGCAGCGTCCGCGCGCGACGACGGCTTCGTCATCGAGATCGTTTCGCTCGCGGCACGTCGCGGCCGAGGAGATGGCGAACATCCTCCAGCCGTTCGTCACGCCCGGCGGCGACGTGCTCGTCGTATCCGCGCGCGAACGCCGTCGTCGATCACCGACATCGACTCGAACGTCGCAGCGGCTGCGCGAGCTGGTCGCGACGTTCGACATCGACGGCTTCCGCAACCTGCACGCGCGCGTCTTCAAGGTGAAGCGAGGGCGATCCCGACGAGCTCGTCGGACGAGCTGCTCGACGCTGCTCGCGCCCTACGGCGTCACGCCGACGGGCGAGGGCGAGGGCGGCGTGTCCTGGTGCCGCTCATCGCGCCTGAACGCGATCGTCGCGTTCGCGCTCGACCGCGCCGCGTTCTCGGCGAGATCGAGCGCTGGCTCGCGATGCTCGACATCCCGCCCGACCAGGACGTCCGGGCGGCAGACGTTCGTCTACAACGTCGAGAACGCGAAGGCGGCCGACCTCGCGGCCGTGCTGAACGAGCTCTTCGGCGGCGGAGCGGGACGGGCGGCGGCGGCATCGGCCGACAGTCCGCGGGCCAGCCGCGGCGGCGTCGGGCTCTTCGGCGCGGGCGGCGCGGCGGGTGCCGGCGGCGGCGGCGCGTTCCGGCGGCGGACGCGGCGGTGCGGGCGGCGGCCGTTCGGCGGCGGACGGCGGCGGTCGGGCGGCGAGGTGGCCGGCGCGGCGGCGGCGTTCGGAGCAGATCAAGCTGGAGCCGGTGGTGGCGGCGGCGCGGCGCGCAGGCGCCACCGGAGGCGGTGGCGGCGCTTGCGGGGTGGCGGCCGCCGCCGCGGCGGTCTCGCGGGCGGCGCCGGTGGCGTGTGCGGGCGACGCGGGTGCGCCCGGAGCGCCCGGCCAGGCGCAGGGGCAGGGCGGCCAGGTGCTCGGCGTGTCGCTTCCCGGCGGCGTCAGGCCAGCCCGGGCGGCAGGGCCATCCGGGCGTGCAGCAGTCGGGGCCGCCACCCATCTTCAAGGAAGAGGTCCGCATCGTCGCCGACGAGGTGACGAACTCGCTGGTCGTGCTCGCGACCAAGCGCGACTATCAGCTGATCCTCGACGTGCTCCGGCGGATCGACGTCGTGCCGCGCCAGGTCGTGCTCGAGGTGATGATCGCCGGAAGTCATCGCTCAACCAAGGATCTCGAGTTCGGCGTCCGCTACGCGATCGCCGAGGGCAAGATCGGCAACGTCCCCGCCGGCACGACGGTGCCGTCAGGCACCGGCGACGATCAAAACAGCGCCAACACGGCGCAGACGCCGGCGCGACCTCCGAGCAGATCCCCGGGTTGCTGGCAGCGGCTCTTCAGGGAGCGGCGGGCACCATCCGGGCGCCTTCGCGGTCATCTCGCCGTCGAACAACTTCCAGATCCTGCTGAACGGCCCTGCAGGGATGACCGACGTCAAGATGCTCGCCGCGCCGCACATCATCGCCGCCGACAACCGCGAGGCCCACATCCTCGTCGGTCAGTCGATTCCGATCCTGACCGCAGACCCAGACGTCGACCGGCATCCAGGGACGGTGGGCGCGGCCATCAGCCAGGTGCAGTATCGCGACACCGGCAAGATCCTCACCGTGCTTCCGCAGGTGAACTCGCAGGGGCCTCGTGAACCTCCAGATCCGCCAGGAGGTGAGCGCCGTGCTGCAGACCGCCGCCAGCGCCGTCACGTCGTTCGGCAACACGAGCTCCCCGCCTTCAGCACCCGCGAAGCGGAGACGACCGTCGTCGTGCAAGACGGCGAGACCGTGCTGATCGGCGGCATCATCGACGACGCGATCTCGCATGCGCGGTCAGGCATCCCGTACCTGATGGACGTCCCGTTCCTCGGCCGCGCGTTCCGCTCCGACTCCGACAAGGTCGATCGCACGGGAGCTCCTGGTCACCATCACGCCCTCGGTCATTCGCAGCAAGGACGAGGCGCGCCGCGTGACCGACGACTACAGCGACCGCATCGAGGGGCTGACCGAGCTTCGCCGCGCCATGGAGCGCAGCGCCACCGCGCCGGCGTCCCCATGACGATCAGGGAGCCGCGCAGCGAGCCGCCGGCGATCTCCCGATGATCCGCTTCGACGCTCGTCGCGGCGCTCGCCGCCCTCGGCCTGCTCGTCCCGTCGATCGGACGAGCGGCGCCGCCGTCGTGCGTGGCGGCGTGCGAGGGGCGTCGACGACTGCTGCGGCGCGCAGGCCGTGCATCCGGCGGCCGTGCGAGAACTACCTCGGGTGCAAGGAGCAGGCGCAGACCGACCTGAACACGTGCATCGACACGCAGCCGGGCTGCAAGCCCGGGCCGGGCGGGCGCTGCCGACGGTCACCCTCGGCTGCGTGCGTGCCTGCCAGCGCGACTACAAGATCGACGTGAAGGCGTGCCGGAAGAACTTCTGTCGAACACGAACGCGGATAATCCCCGACCCGTGCGCCGAGGAGTGCGTCCTCAAGCCGAAGAGGGCAGAAGAAGCTCGCGAAGATCTGCGGTGTTGCACGTCCGTGACGGTCACCACGACGACGGTCACGACCACCGGCACGGTGACCAGCACGAGCACGACGACGCTCGGGTCGAGGCACCATCGCAGCCGCCTCACGTCGTCCAGACGACGACCGAGAACCTCGTCCCCGACGAAGCCGATCCGCCCGTCACGGACGCGGCCGAAGGCGACGACGACGTCATCGACGGGTGCATGCGCGGCTGCCTCAGCCGTATCGAGCAGCCTCGACAAGGACTACGGCCGGTGCGACGACGCGTGCGACAGCAATGCCCGCGCGCTCTCCATTTGCCAGCGGGCGTGCGCGGAACTTCGCATGCAAGGCGATCAAGGCGCGCTGCTCGACCGACGGCGACAACCGTGACGAGGCCTACCGGTCGTGCTGCGGCGCCGGGCAGCGTGCCTCACGAAGGAAGAGGCGCCGTGCAAGATCACGTCGACGACGACGAGCACGACGACGACCAGCACGACGGCCGTTACGACGCGACGACCAACACGACGACAGTCGAGCAGAGCCCGCCGTTCCCCAGTTGAGGATGCCGGCGGCCGCTCGTCGCGGGCGGCCGCGCCGGATTTGACCCCCGGGCGCAAGCCGTTAGGAAACCGCAACTTACCCTGGGAGGAACGCGCGTCGATGGCGACGATGATCACCAGCCGAGTGCATCAACTGCGGCGCCTGCGAGCCGAGTGCCCGAACACGGCGATCTATCAGGGCGGCGGTGCAGTGGCAGGCGCCGGACGGGGCGATGCACCCGCGCCATCTCGAACGACATCTTCTACATCGTGCCGGAGAAGTGCACGGAGTGCGTCGGGCTTCCACGATCACGAGGCGTGCGCGGCGGTGCTGCCCGGTCGACTGCTGCGTGCCGGATCCGAAGATCCCGGAGACGCACGAGGTGCTGCTCGCGCGCGCGCGGACGCTGCATCCGGGCGAGAGCGATCCCCGACGACGCGCCGTCGCGCTTCAAGAAGGTCGGAGCGAGCCCGCGGCGTGCTGCGGCGGCGGCCGCCAGGTGGTGCCGCCCGGCCGCGGCGGCGGCCGCGCCCGCGCGTCGTCGTGCAGCAGGTAGCGGCGCGGCCGGTGCGCCGGCCCGGGACGGGCAGGTCGAGCGGCCGCTCGCGGCACGTCGTCCGCACGCCGCCGCCCGATGTTCGCCAGGCGAGCTGCCGGGCGAGTTCGACGAGATCCTGGCGGGCCTCGGCTCGCCGCGCCCGGCGTCCGGTCCGCCGGCGCCAGGCGTCGCGGTTCCGCATGTCTCGGCGCGCTGCAGGGCGTGCTCGGCGCGCTTCCCGACGGGACCAAGCGCCGGCTCGAGGAGACCGTCAGCGACCGGCGCTTCTTCAACGCGCAGGCTCGCGACCGCGGGCAACGTCTTCCTGAACTTGCATCCTGTACATCACTCGTATGCGTCGCGATCGCGCTCATGTCGCCGACCGGGAGCTTCTTCGCCTCGGGGCATCCGCTGGTGGATGTTCCTCCAGGCTGACGCTCGCGTCCGTCGAGGCGATGTGGCGGTTGCGCGAGAGCTCGTTCGGCGGCCTGCCGATCGGCGAGGCGCCGCTGCGCGCCGCGATCTACGGCCCGGTGCTGGTGCCGGTCGCGGCGGTCATCCAGTCGCTGTGCGGCCGGCGCGGCGCGCAGGCGGCGTCGGCTTCGACGGCTTCTACGCCGGCGACCACGCACTTCGACGAGAAGATCGAGCGCGCCCGGCGCTACGGCGAGGTCTACAAGCTCGAGGAGCGACGACGCGTACGTCGTGCGGCTCGAGTTCCGCGCGTCGTGCCGCCGACCGTCGCTCGGCCAGCAGCTGAGCCTGCCGCGCGAGATGCCGGACTACGAGTACGACCTCGCGGTGCACGGCCGCCACTTCGTCGTGCACGGCCACCTCGCCGACGCACAGGTGCGGAAGATCACGGGCGTCGCGCCGGCGTTCCCGCCGGACTTCACGACCCGCGTGCCGCTCGCGGCCGAGGTCCGGGCTTCCGACATCGCCTGCGCCGGGAAGACCCTCGAGGTGATCCTCCCGAAGGCGGCGGCCTGAGTGCCCGCGAGCGTCGTCCTCGGCTGCGGCGCCGCGGCTTCCGGAACCGCGCCGTGACGAACGACGAGCTCGCGGCAGCCCTCGACGTGCCGGCGAGCGCGATCGCGGACCGTACCGGCGTCGCGCGCCGCTACCCACGTCGGGCCGGGAACCGGCCGTCCGGCATCGGACGCGACGCCGCGGCCAACGCGCTGACGGCGGCCGGCCTCGGCTCCGGAAGACGATCGACCTCATCGTCTTCGCGACCATGACGCCCGACATCGCGTTTCCAGGATCCGGCTGCTTCCTCAGGACAAGCTCGGCTGCCGCACGGTCGGCGCGGTCGAGCGTGCGCGCGCAGTGCGCGGGTTCCTCTTCGCGCTGTCGACCGCCGACCAGCTTCGTCCGTGCGGGCGCGGCGACGCGCGTGCTCGTCGTCGGGGCGGAGGTGCACTCGACGGCGCTCGACTACGAGCCGCGCGCTGCCGAGCGTGCACGCCGCGCTTCGGCGACGGCGCCGGCGCGCGTCCTGCTCGGCGCAGGCGGATGCGCCCGGGTCGTCGCGACCGTGCTCCACACCGACCCGACCGGCTTCGAGCGCTTCTGGTGCGAGTTCCCGTCGAGCCGCCACTATGCCGGCGCGCATGGAGCTCGGCAGCACTCGAGCGCGGCCTGCACTACTACGTGCTCGACGCCGGCGGCGCTCGCTCGACAGGCCGAGCCGGCGCTCGCCGCGGTGGCGGCGCGAGGTGCTCGCGCCAAGGCGGGCCTGGCGCCGGGGCCGTCGACCTCTGCATCGCGCACTACCTCGATCGCGCGTCGCCCGCGCGCGCGGCGAGCGCGCCGGCTTCCGCGCCGATCGCATCGTCGTCGCCGGCCGACGGAGCTCGCGCCACGTGGCGGCGGGCGGCATCCCGATCGCGCTCGGCGAGGCCATCCGGGCGGGACGCGTCGGGCGCGGCGCGATCGTGTCGCTGCGCTCGCCTTCGGCGCCGGGATATCGTGGGCGGGGGCGGTGATCCGGCTATGAACGCGCGCATCCTCGGCATCGGGCGGCACATCCCCGAGCGGGTCGTGACCAACGACGACCTCTCGAAGGTGCATGGACACGACCGACGAGTGGATCCAGCAGCGCACCGGCATCCGCGAGCGGCACTGCGAGCGAGCGCGGACGCGGGCCCGGCCGACCTCGCGGAGCCCGCGGCGCGCGAGGCGCTCGCCGACGCGGGGCTCGGGCGACGGACCTCGATCTCGTGCTCCCTCGGCACGCTCTCGCCCGACTACGACTTCCCGAACGGCGCGTGCGGTGCTCGCCGTGACAGCTCGGCATCCGCGGCGTGCCGGCGATGGACGTCCGCAACCAGTGCTCGGGCTTCATCTACATGCTCGCGGTCGCCGACAAGTTCATCAAGACCGGCGAGGCGCGCTCACGTGCTCGTGGTCGGCGCCGAGGCGCACTCGACCGGGCATCGACCAGACCACGCGCGGGCCGCGAGGTCGCGCGTCATCTTCGGCGACAGCGCCGCGGCGGTCGTCGTGCGAGGCCGGAGCCGGATCCGCAGCGCGGCATCCTCTCGACCCACCTCCACAGCGAGGGAAAGTACGCCGAAGAAGCTGATGGTCGAGGTGCCGACCGAGCGCTCGTGCAGCCGCGCGTCACCGCCGAGATGCTGTCCGGACCGGGCAGCCGGCTCTGGCCGCGCATGGAGGGGCGCTACGTCTTCAAGCACGCCGTCACGCGGCTTCCCGAGGTGATCGACGGAGGCACTGGCAGGCGAACGGCCACGCGCCGGCGGATCTCGACCTGCTCATCCCGCATCAGGCGAACCTTCGCATCAGCCAGGTGGTCGCGATGGGGCTCGAGCTGCCCGGAGCAGAAGGTGTTCAACAACATCGAGCGCTACGGCAATACGACCGCCGCGTCGATCCCGCTCGCGCTCTACGAGGCGCGGGAGGCCGGCCTCGTGCCGTGACGGGCGCTCGTCTGCCTGGCCGCGTTCGGCGCGGGCTTCACCTGGGGCGCCGCGCTCATGCGCTGGTGATGCGCGCCGGAGCGTGCCCGTGATCGCGCCGCGCCGCTGCCGCGCCGCTCGCGCTCCGCCCGATGCGGCGGGCGATCTGCGACACCGTCCTCGCATCGAGCGCGCGCGTTTCCGCAGCGCCTGGACGCGCGGCTTCTTCGAGAAGGAGCTGCACCATGCCGCGCGCGCGCGTGCGTGGTGGCGACGTCGCGGACGACGCGCGCGCCGGTCGTCGGCTACCTGCCGTCTGGCTGGTCGATCCCGACGAGGCGCCATCTGCTGAACGTGGCGGTGCATCCCGAGCGCCGGAGCCTCGGGCTACGGACGGCGCGCTGGTGGAGGCCGTGCTCGAAGCCGGACGCGCCAGCGGCGGCCGCGTCGTCTATCTCGAGGTGCGCGCGGGCAACGTCGGTCGCGCGCCGCCTCTACACAGCGACTCGGCTTCCGCGACCTCGGCGTCCGGTCGCGGCTACTACGGCCCCGGCCAGGACGCGATCGTGATGGAGCTGCGCCTCGGGGAGCGCGCGTGAAGCGCGCCCGACGCCCATCGGAGCACGGCCGCGAAGCGGCGCCGGGCGCGAGGGCGCAGCGAGGGTTCGCCAGCGCGAACGCCCTGGTGACCTCGTGAACGGCGTCGACCTCGCGCGTCGACGATCGGCGCGGTCGTACCTGCCGACGCCGGTGATCGCCGCCTCGGGCACCGTTCGGCTACGGCACCGAGTTCGCGGGGCTGGTCGACCTGTCGGCGATCGGCGCGATCGCGGTGAAGGGCCTGTCGCTCGCGCCCTATGCCGGCAAGCCGCGCGCCGCGGCTGGTCGAGACGCCCGCGCAGGCATGCTGAACGCGATCGGCCTGCAGAACATCGGCGTCGACGCGTTCCTGCGCGAGCGTCTGCCGGCGTCTGCACGCGGCCGGCGCCCGCGTCGTCGCGAACTTCTGGGGCGACAGCCGCCGAGGAGTTCGCCGAGCCTGCGCCGACGCGGCTGGACGGCGCGCCCGGCATCGTCGCGCTCGAGCTCAACGCCGGCGAGCCCGAACCGCCCGGAGTGGGGCGGCATCCTCGCGACCGATCCGGCGGCGCTCGGCGCGATCGTGCGCGCCGTGCGCCCGCGCGTGCGCTGCCGCTCTGGGTGAAGCTCTCGCCGAACGTGGGCGACGTCACCGAGCGTCGGCTTGCGCGGCCGAGGCCGAGGGCGCGGACGCGCTCTCGCGCGATCAACACGCTGCGCGGCATGGCGATCGACGCCGCGCCGCGTCGGCGCGGCTGCGCGAGCGTGACGCGGCGGCCTCTCGGGACCGGCGATCAAGCCGGTCGCGCTCGCGATGGTGCAGCGCTCGCGCGCGCGGTGCGCATCCCGGTGGTCGGGATCGGCGGCATCCGCACGCGGCGAGGACGCCGCTCGAGTTCCTGATCGCCGGCGCCCGCGCCGTGCAGGTCGGGACGGCGAGCTTCTACGATCCGCGCGCACCGCGTGCGCGTCGCGCGCGAGACTCGCGGCCTGGTGCGCGCCGCCACGCGCGTCGCGGCGTGGCGCGACGTCATCGGGACGCTCAGCGCCGTGAGCGGCGCCAGCGCCGCGCGCTACTCGACGTCGATCTCGAGGTAGTCGGAGTCGGAGTCGCCCGACGAGTCCTTGACCTCGAGGTCGGCCCGGTACGTCCCGGCCTTCGTGTAGGTGTGCTTCGGGATTCGCCTCGGTCGAGTCCGGCGTGCCGTCGCCGAACTTCCAGACGTACGTGAGCGGCGCGCGTGCCGCCCTCGACGTCGGCCTTGAACTGGATCGCGAGGGGCGCCTTGCCCTCGTCGTTGTCGGAGTCGGCCCACGCCAGCAAGCGGCGCCGGCTCGTCCTCCTCGTCGCCCTTTGCGCGGCGGCGCGGCGGTCGTCGCCGTGGCGGCGGCTTGGCGGTGCGGTCGGCGCGGGGCGGGCGTCGGCCGCCGTCGCCATCGCTCTTGCCGGTTCTCCACCTCCGCACGCCGCGAGCGTCCGGCAACGACGAGCGATGCCGAGCAGGACTGACGCAGGTGCGCATCATGAGCCCTCCGGGATCGGATATTCGCGAAACGGCGGCGGATTTTCACAGACGCCCGCCGAGGCTGTCAATTCGGGCCGGTCGCGGCGTGTGCCTCGCCGTCTGCGCCACGAGCCGTCGCTCCTCACGATGTTGTCGGCCTACGCGGGCGTCCGTGCCCGACGCGCGGCGAGCTACGGCTGCTGGTGGTCCTCGCGCGGCGTTCCGGACCGGCCGCTCGAGCCCGCGAGCATTTCGCGCGTACTCCGGCACGCCTGGTCGATCGCGCTGGTCGACGTACTACGCCGAGGTCTCGACCGGCCGCCTCCGGATCGTGCCGCACCGTGGGCGCGACGGTGGTCACGCTTGCCGGAGCGCGCGCACGCTACGTCCAGCGGCCGCCGGCGCTCGCGAGCGACGGCGTTCACGCGTTCGCCCGGCCGCGGGACGACGCGGCATCGGGCCGCGCTCGCGGCCGCGCACGCGCTCGTCGTGTTCTTCGCCGGCGCGGGCCGCGAGTCGCACATGCAGCGGGCGACCCGGACGATCCGTGGTCGAACTACGTCGAGCTGGCGCCGCCCGTCGAAGGCGTCTCGAGCGCGAGGCGTGCGTGGCCGCCGACAGCGCGAGGACCGTTCGGCGCCTGCGGCGTGCTCTGTCACGAGTTCGGCCACCTGCTCGGGCTGCCCGAGCTCTACGCGCCGGGCGGCGCGCCCACGAGGGCATCGGCGTGTGGGGGCTCATGGGGCAGGGGACCTGGCTCGGGCGCGGCGACCAGCCGCCGCATCATGGAAGCCTGGTCGAAGCTCCGGCTCGGCTGGGTCGACGTCGCAGACGATCGATCGCACGACGATCGCGGCGTCCGGCTGCCGGCGGTCACCGAGCCGAGCGCCGCGCGTCGTGCGCATCCCCGCCGACGCCGGGCAACCCGGACGAGTACTACCTGCTCGAGAACCGCGCGTGCCGGGCGCGGACGCGAGCGCTGCCGGGCGAGGGCTCCTCGTGTGGCACGTCGACGAGCGCGTCGGCGGGCTTCCGCACCGGCGCAGAGCAGACCCGGCGCCACAAGCTGCTCCACCTCGGTCGAAGCCGACGGACGCGGCGACCTCGACCGCGGCCACGCCGCCGGCGGCAACCGCGGCGACGCCGACCGATCCGTGGGCCGGGCCGCCGCGCTGGCGGCGCGTGGGCGGCGGCGCTCGCTGGCGCTCGTCGGCGCGCGTGGCCGTCGCGGTCGCGGTCTGCCGCCTGGTCCAGCGCGCGCCGGTCGGCTGCGGGCGCTGCTCTCGGTCGTGATCGGGGTCGGGGCGCTCGCTGGCCGGCGGCGCACGTGCGGCGCGCGCCGGTCTGCGGGCCGGGAACGCCGGGCATGGCGCCGTACGACGGCGAGCCCGCGCGCGTCGTCGCTCCGCAACCTCTCGCCGCCCGGACCGGTCATGACGGTTCGACGTGCTGGTCGCGGCCGAGACGCCGGCGAGCCATGAGACTGCGGTGAGTACGCCGAGCGTCGGCGCTAGCGGGTCGGCGCTGCACGGCGGCTCCGGGCATGCTGAAGCTCATCATCCAGATCCCGTGCTGCAACGAGGAGGCGATCGCTCGCGGAGACGCTGGCGGCGCTGCCGCGCACGCGTCCCGGGCTTCGACGTCATCGAGACGCTCGATCATCGACGACGGCTCGACCGATCGGCACCGCGGAGGTCGCGCGCCGCGGCGGCGCGACGTACCTCCTGCGGTTCCCGGTGAACCTGCGGCCTGGCGCGCGCCTTCTCCGCCGGGCCTCGACGCGGCGCTCAAGCTCGGCGCCGACGTCATCGTCAACACCGACGCCGATCAACCAGTACCCCGGCACGCGAGATCGCGCAGCTGGTGGCAGCCGATCCTCGCCGGGCGAGGTCGACATGGTGATCGGCGACCGCGCGCCGACATCGCCTGCGGCACTTCAGCGCCGGCGAAGCGCTTCCTGCAGCGCGTCGGCAGCTGGGTCGGTGCGCCAGCTCTCGGGCACCAGCGTCCCCGACGCGACGAGCGGCTTCCGCGCCTTCTCGCGGCGCGCGGCGCTCCGGCTGAACGTCTTCACCGACTTCACCTACACGCTCGAGACCATCATCCAGGCCGGCAAGAAGCACATCCCGATCGCGCACGTGCCGATCGACGACCAATCCCGAGCAGCGGCCGTCGCGCCTGTTCTCGCGCGTGTCGGCCTACCTGCGGCGCTCGGTCGACGACGCATGGTCCGCATCTACGCGCTCTACGAGCCGCTCAAGGTCTTCTGGCGGCCTCGGCGGCGCTCTGCTCTCGGCGGCGGCGTCGATCATCGGCATCCGCTTCCTCGTCGACTACCTCGCGGCGACGGCGGCGCGGCACATCCAGAGCCTGATCCTCGCCGCGGTGCTGCTCATCGTCGGCTTCCAGACCATGCTGATCGGCCTCGTCGCCGACCTGATCGGCGCGCAACCGCTCGCTCGCTCGAGGACACGCTCGCTGCGCGTGCGCGAGCTCGAGCTGCGGCTCGGCGACGGGCCCGACGTCGTCGCGGCTGGTCGGAGGCCGTCGGCGCCGGTCGCGCGCCGGCGCAGCGCGCCGGAGCGGGCGCGGCCCGCGATGACGGCCGTGCCTCTTCGGCACGTACGACCGCGCCGCACAGCGCGAACCGGCTCCTGCGCGCAGGCGCCTCGCCGGCGCCGGGCTTCGCGCGTCGACGAGCTGCACGAGCCGCTGTGGGAGGAGACGCGGCGAGAAGGGACGCGCGCTACTTCGCGCGCGGCGTCGCTCGGCGCGCCTCGCGCGCGCTGGGTCGGCGGCCGCGCGGCGGCTGGCGCGCCGCTGGCGCGACGCGGCGCGGGCGCGCCGCCGCTCGTCGTCGTCGGCTTCGGCGGGCAGCTCGACGTGCTCCTCGCCCGCCGCGCGTCTGCCGGCCGCGCGCGCGCGCTCGTGTTCGCGCCGCTCGTGAGCCTGACCGAGACGCTGGTCGAGGATCGGCGGCGTGTTCCGCGCCGGCGGCCCGCGGCGCGCGCGCTCGCGCGGCGCTCGATCGCGCGACCTGCGCGCTGCCGCCGATCTCGTGCTCGCCGACACCGCGGCGCACGCCGACTACCTGCGTCGCGCTCGGGCGCCGCGCGCAGCGGGTCGCGGTCTGGCACCTCGGCGTCGAGCCCGAGTTCTGCGCGCCCGCCGCCGCGTCGCGCGTCGAGCCGCGGCGCGTCCTCTTCTACGGCCGCTACCTGCCGCTCCACGGCATCGACGACGATCGTCGAGGCGGCGGCCGCGCGCTCGGCGAGCGCGCCGACGTTCGTGCTGATCGGCGCGGGCCCGGAGCGCGCCGCGCGTCGAGGCGCTCGCGCCGGACGCTCGGCGCGCGCATCGAGTGGCGCGACGAGGTGCCGCTCGCCGCGCTGCCCGGCGAGCTGGCCGCGCGCGGCGGTCGTCGCTCGGCGTCTTCGGCGCCGGCGCGAAGGCGGCGATGGTGGTGCCGAACAAGGTCTATCAGGCCGCCGCGGCGTGGGCCGTCCGCTCGTCACGCCGCGACGGCCCGGCGCTGCGCGAGGTGCTGACGCCGGGCGAGCACTGCCTCGCCTGCCCGCCCGGCGATGCCGGCGCGCTCGCGGCCGCGGTCGAGCCGGCTGCTCGACGATCCGGCGCTCGCCGAGCGGCTCGGGCAGCCGCGGCGCGCGCACGTGCCTGCGAGCAGTTCGCGCCCGAGCGGCAGGCGGCGCGCCTGCGGCGCTGCTCGCCGAGCGGCTCGCGCGCGGCGCCGGCGCCGCGCCGCGACGGGCGGCGGACGCCTGAGCGTGCCGACGGCGGCCGTCGTCGTCACCTGGGAGGGCGGGGCGACGACCGAGCGCTGCGTCGCGTCGCTGCTGGCGCAGGATCGGCCGCCCGCACGAGTGATCGTCGTCGTCGACAACGCGTCGGGTGCGGCGGAGCGCGAGCGCCTGCGCGCGCGGCTTCGCGGCGACGGCCGCGCGTTCGCCTGCTCCTGCTCGACGAGAACCGCGCAGTTCGCGGGCGGCCTGAACGCCGGCGCGGCGGCGCGCGCTCGCGGCGCGGCGCGGCAGCGCGTGCTCTTCCTCAACAACGACACGGTGCTCGCGCCCGATGCCGCTCGGCTGCTCGACGCGGCGCTCGACGCCGCGCCCGGCGCCGGCATCGCCGGGCCGCGCGTCGTCGATCTCGCGGCGATCGGAGCGGACGATCTGTCGGCCGGCGAGCGGCACGTCGCTCGCTGCCTCTGCGTGCCGCGCACGCTCCTGCGCTACCGCGCCGCGCGGCTCGACCGTCCGTATCCGCGTGAGCGGCGTCATGGGCTGCGCGCTGCTCGTGACCGCGCGCCTGCTTCGAGGCCGTCGGGCGGTTCTCCGACGGAGATCGAGGTCTACTACGAGGACGTCGACTTCTGCCTCGGCGCGGCGCGAGCCGCGGGCTTCGGCGCCGTGATCGAGCCGCGCGCGGTCGTCGCGCACGACGGCATGCGCGGCTTCGCGGCCGGGCTCACGCCGTGGGCCGCGTTCCTGAAGGCGCGCAACCCGTGGCTCGTCGTGCGCCGGCGCGGCGGGCCGGCGAGCTGGCTCGCGTCTTCGTGCCGACGTACGCGGCGATGGTCGGCGACGAGCGCGCTGCTGCTACGCGCTGCGCGGCCGCGGCGACGATCGTGCGCGCGCTCGCGCGCGGCGCGGCTCGCCGGGCGTGCGGCGCCGGCCTGGCGGCGCGGTCGATGCCGGTCGGCGCGCCGCCGGCGGACGGGCTGAGGATGCGGATCGGCATCGGCGCGCTGGTCGGGATGCGTCGGCGGGCCGGCGACCTACGCGCGCGAGCTGGTCGCGGCGCTCGCTGCGCGGGCGGCCACGAGTACGTCGTCTTCACCGACCGGCCCGAGGCCTTCGCCGGCGTCGGCGTCGAGACGTCCACGTGCCGCTCGCGACGACGTACCACCAGGTGACCTGGGATCACGCCCGCCTGCCGGGCGCTCGCTCGCCGGCATGGCGTCGCGCTCTACCACGGCACGAAGAACGTGCTGCCCTGGCGGCTCCGCGTGCCGGCGCGTCGTGACCGTGCACGACCTCGCGGTCTACGCCTGTCCCGAGACCTTCGCCGCGGCCGCAGCGCTGGCACTTCCGGCTGCCTGCGTGCCGCCGAGCGTGCGCGCGGCGCGCCGCGTGATCGCCGACTCCGAGCACGCGCGCGGCGACCTGCTGGCCGCGCTTCGGTCTCGCGCCCGGCGCGCGTGACCGTCGTCCCGCTCGGCGTCGCCGGCCGCGTTCCGACGCCGTCGCCGGAGCGCGGTCGCGGCGCTGCGCGCCCGCCACGGACTCGGGCGACGCGGCTCGTCGCGTGCGTCGGCACGGTTCAGCCGCGCAAGCACGTCGAGCGGGTGATCGAGGCGCTTCGCACGGCGCGCGGCGGCGCCGCGCGCGGCTGGGAGCTCGCCATCGCCGGCCGGCTCCGGCCGGCTACACGCCGCCGTGGCTCGCAGCGCTGCCGCCCGGCGTGCCGCTGGCTCGGACCGCTGCCGACGACGACGCTGCGCGCGCTGTACGCCGCCGCGGAGATCGCGATGAGCGCGTCCGGAGTACGAGGGCTTCGGCCTCGACGGTGCTGCGAAGCGATGGCGAGCGGCTGCGCGGTGATCGCGGTCGGCGACCAGCTCGATGCCCGAGGTGGTCGGGCGACGCGGCGCGTGCTCGTTCCGCGCTCCGACGCCGGCGTTGCTCGCGCGGCGCTCGCGCGCCTGCTCGCGCGACGACGCGTCGCGCGCGCCGCGGCTCGAGCGCGCGCGGGCGCGGCGCTGCCGCGCGGCTTCACCTGGGAGGAGACGGCGCGCGCGACACGCGCGGATCTACGAGGAGGTGCTGGCGAGGCGTGACCGCGTCGTCGCCGTGGTCGTGCACTGGCAGGATCCCGACGACACGCTCGGCTGCGTCGAGAGCCTCGGCCGAGCCGGGCAGCTCGACGCGTGGTGGTGGTCGACAACGGGTCGCGCGAGCCGGTCGGCGACGCTCCTCGGCGCAGCGCGGCGCCGTGCGGTCAGTGCCGCGGCCGGAGAACCGCGGCTACGCCGGCGGCGGCAACCTCGGCATGCAGGCCGCGCTCGCGCGCGGGCGCGGAACGCGTGCTGCTGCTGAACAACGACGTCCGCGTGCAGCCGGGCGCGACAGCGCCGCGCTGCGCGCGCGCTCGCCGCCGACCCGCGCATCGCCGTCGTCGGGCCGAAGGTGCTGCTGCGCGAGGATCCCGCGCGGCTCTGGCTCGCGTGGGGCGACGTCACCTGGCGGCAGAGCCTGGTCGCGCTGCGCGGCGCCGAGGCGAGCCCGACGGGCCCGCGTGGTCACCGGCAGCGCGACGTCGACGTGGATCGCGGGCTGCGCGATGTGGCTCCGCGCCGGCGGCGCTCCGCGACGATCGGTCTCCTCGACGAGGCGTTCTTCGCCTACCACGAGGAGTCGACTGGTGTACGCGCGCGCGCGCGCGCGGGCGGCGCGTGCGTCTACTGTCGCCGGATGCCGTCGTCACCCACACGGGGCGCGGCAGCCGCGGCGGCCCGGCGTCGATCCGCATCCGCAAGTACTTCGCGGCCCGCAACTCGATCCTCTTCGCGCGCAAGCACGCGAGCCCGGCGCAGCGGGCGAAGCTCGCGGCGTTCCTGGCGATGCAGGTTCGCCGCTCCAGCTCGCGTCCGCCATCTCCCGTACCGGCGCGGCCGGCGGACGCGTGGCTCAAGATCCGCGGCGTGCGCGACGGGCCCTCGGCCGCCGGCCGCCGTCTGAGGAGCTCGTTTGTCGACGAAGGCTCCGGGATGTCCTGAGCCTCGACGTCGATCCGACGCTCGCCGCTACCTACGGGAGGAGCGTGATGTTGCCGGCGAGCACCAGGGCGCCCGGACGGCCGAGGTTCGCGTTCTGCGTTCACCGGCCGCCGTTCGGTCGTCACGCCGCGACGCAGAAGATGGACGCGAGCTTCGTAGCCGCCTTCGGGACGCCGAGCGCGAGCGCGCCGCCGGGCGAGCCAGGGTTGCCGAGGAGCTGGACGAGCGTTCCGGCCTTGACGCACGTGCCCCCGGTGCCCTGCAGTCGGTGGCGAGCGAGCAGCCCTTGCCGGCGTTCGTCCCGGTCGCGCAGGAGTTGCTGAGCGTGCCGGCGCGGCACGCGAGATCCCGGCGCCCGACCCGCAGTGTGCCGGGTCACTGTCCGCCCGCCACGAAGTGGCGCGGTGGCATGCCGCCGTTGGCGCCGCCAGAAGCAGATGTCGGACTTGAACGCGCCCTTCTGCGAGGGCCGCCTTGGCCGCTGCAGAAGGTGCTCGTCGCCGACGACGGTGGTCGTGCCGGTCGTGAGCGGGTTCAGCGCGATCGGGATGACCGCCGATGAAGAGCGCGCACGTCCCCGACGGGCAATCACCCCGAGCCCGCGCACGCCATCCCGTGCGGCCTGCGCCGCGGAAGCGCTCTGCTGCCCGCGGCCACGTTCAGCGTTTCCGGGCAGTCCGCCGTATGAGGCCGTTCGGGTTCTCTCGTCGTGCGCGCTCCCTGGTTCTCTGCCGCCGTCGCAGACGCCCGTGCACGGGCTCGCGAGCGAGGCCGACGCGGCTGCAGGCAGCGCCGCCGACGCTCACGGAGCAGCGCGGACACGGCTGCACGCTGGCGTGGAGCCTTTGAGGACGGTGCGCGAGTTCAGCCGGAAGTCGAGGGTGGCGGCACCCGTCGACGTGTCGAAGGCGTGCCCCGACACTGAGCTGCGGGGCCGTGTTCGTGTGACGCACACCGAGAGCCCCGCGTTGGAGATCGGGGAGTGGGAGTTGCCGGAACAGCCCGGGCAGCCTCGTGTTGGTGCAGTCGATGCGCCGGCCGGCGTCGAGGCCCACGCGACGGTCGGGCTCACGGTGCACGCCGTCCCGACGCAGGAGGAGCCCGAAGCGGCTCGGACGAGCCGCTCGGCGTCGCGTTGTCCGGAACTCTGCGACGCGCCGCGCCGAGCGAGAGGTTGCCGCAGAGCAGCCGCGCCGAGCGGAATCGTTCCGGCGAGATCTTGGAACGTGGTGCCGCACTGGCCGGTATTTACCCGCGGTCGCGGTGAAGTCGAAAAGTGCGTCGCCGGGCCCGTCGGCATCGTGGTCGCGTGGTGGGCGCGGCAGTCGTGCGTGGTCGGCGCCGCGGTGTCGTCGAGCTGAACGACGACGACGACGACGGAGCTCACGTAGTAGGAGTCGTGGTCGGCGCCGCCGTGGTCGTGGTCGCGCGCGGCGGTCGTGGTGGTCGGCGCCGCTGTGGTCGTGGTCGGCGCGGCGGTCGTGGTGGTCGGCGCCGCTGTGGTCGTCGGCAGCCGCCGTGGTCGTCGTCGGCGCTGCGGTGGTGGTCGTAGGCGCTGCAGCTCGTGCTCGACGGGGTGCTCGTCGTGGTCGAGATCGTCGTCATCGTCGACGTGCTGGTGGTCGGCATTCGCGCCGACGCGCGCACACGCCGGAGCAGGTTCTCGCCCGGCAGACGCACGTGAAGTTGCGCCGCCCGGCGCGGCTCGAGGTCGCAGGGGCTCGCCCGGATCGATCTGATGCCCGTTCCCGCAGGTCTGGATGGTCGTCGTGGTCGTGTTCGTCGTGCGTGCTCGTCGTCGTCGGGACGAGACAGGTGCACTGCACGGAGCAGGTCGATCCCGGCGGGCGGTCGAGACGCGTCTCGTCGGCGAGCTCGCGATCGCAGGGCTCGCCCGGGTCCACGACGCCGTTCCCGCACTTCCGGGTTCGTCGTCGCGGTGCTGCGTGCTGGTCGTCGTCGAGGACGACGTGGGGTGCCAGGACGTCGTCGGGGCCGACGTGGTCGTCGTGCCGCTGGCTCGGTGCGGCAGCCGGGGAGCTCGAGGAAGACGCGGTCAGGACTTGACCTCGCGCGCATAGGGGCGGCCGAAGAGGTTCGCGCCGACCGTCAGCCTCGAAGCTTGGCTCCGTGGCGCGCAGATGACGCCGGTCGTCGCCGAGCGCCCGCGACCGGCCGGACCGCGCTGCCGTTCGAGAAGAGCTGGATCTCACGCACGGACCGACGCTTACTTCGACGACTCCGGACCGGGGTTGAACGATCCGTTGCCCAGCCAGTGACCGCGCCGGTGACGTTCCTGATCGTCGACGCCGCGCGGACGTCCGGCCCGTCCGCTGCGCGCGACGAGCAGGCTGCAGAAGTTGATACGTGCCGCCCGCCGGGATGAGCGTGCCGGGCCCGGAGCCGCCGCCGGGGACCGTCACGTCGCCGTCGGAGTGCCGGGCGGCCGGACTCGATCGTCTGGCCGTGCGTCGGCGAAGACGCGCCGCGCGCAGCGAAGTTGCACGCGGGGAACAGGAGTGCGCGCCGCCACGCGGCGCGACCGTGTCGGCGATGATCGGATTCGTGACGAGGCACCGCCGAGGACCGCAAGCCGCCCGAGGCACTGGCCGCGTGGTTGGCGAGGAGCCTCGTCGCAGGTCGAGTTCGGGCGCGGGGCTCACGTTGTCGCCGGCGATCGTCGAGTTCGCGGCGTCGATGCGCGCCTCGTCCCCATCACGCCGGACGTTCGCGCCGACGCTCGCCCGATTTCGACGACCAGCCGCACGCTGCGCAGGCTCTGACCCGGCGAAGAGCACGAACTCGCGCCCGAGCCGGCGGGGACGCTCAGCGCCGCCGTCAGCGTGAGCAGAGGCGTTCACGGCAGGACCCCGGGACGGCGCGAACAGATTGGTTGGATCAGTGTCATGCCCACCGCCTCTCAAGCACAACCTGCGCCCCCGGGCACAGGCAGTCGGCTATTCCCGTGGCACGACATCCCGCCGCATGGGAAGGGAGAAACATGCGTCGTGACTGCGGGTTCACTGGCACGCCGCGTCGGGCGAGCCAGGGCCTGAAAACACGGCGCCGGTCGCCCGGCCCCCCTTCGAGGGTGATCGTTATTCGGTGAAGCGTCGAATCAGTCGAGGAACGCGGCGCTCGGCGAGTCGCGAGCATGTGTTCGGGATGTTGCTCCGCGATCGCGTTGCTGACGAGCGTCGGGTCCACTGCGCGCCCGTGCAGTAGGCGTGCGTGGAGGTGTTGCCGGCCGAGCAGTTGTTGTTCGTGCAGACGCCGTCCGGCGGGCCGGTGATCGCGGTCCGCGTTCGCCGTTGCCGGAGCTGCAGGCTACATGGTGCCGATGGCCACGCCAGCGTCTGCGTCAGAGACTTGTCGGCGGCGATCGCGGGTCTTGCCGGACGCGGTGTTGATGCAAGTCTGCGTCGCAGCGTCGTTCGGGGAGAACCGGGTTCGGCTGGCAACCGCTCGCCGGGAGGAGCGACGACATGCTCGCGTTCGCCTGAAGCACTTGTCGAAGCACTTGCTGACGGAGCGCGGCGATGCTTCGAGACGCACCTTTGGCGGTGTTGAACAGCTGCAACTTCTGCTCCGCCCGTCGTCGCTCCGGTCGTTCCCTGCAGAACACGCCAGTCGAAGGCCGAGCCGACCTGGTTGCCGATCCGTCCCACGCGCGTGGTGACGTAGCCGGCGGCGCCGCGGCCGAGGCCCGCCGCCACTGCCGCGCGTCGCCAGCACTCGGGGCAGTCGGGCCGTCGAGCCGGACCTTGAACGTCGGATCACAGGCCTTCCTGATGGACGCGCCGGACTCTGCCTTCCGCGCTCTTCGGGATGAGGAGCGGGTCGCCGTCGCCGGTCACGCACCGGGCCGTCTGGCCGCCGTACGGCGCGTAGCAATCCGCCGTACCACCCGGGTAGTTCGTGACGTCGCCCTTTGAAGAAGTCCCGCTGGCACTTCGTGGCGCACTTGCCGAGAGACGCCGACGAGACCTGCCGGCCGGCCCCGTTCGGTGCCCTGCTGACACTTGAACTCGGCAGGCTGATGTCGGGCGGCAGCTGGGCCGTCGCGACGCTCGACAGCGCCAGGCTCACGACGCCGGCCAGCAACGCCCTCTGCGCAAACTTGACCATAGACTCTCCTCCTTGTGGTTGTCGTTGGCGCATGGAAGCTCTGCTGATGGGTCCTTCAGCCTGCGCCTTTGCCGTCGCGGTGATTACGCTCCGGGCGTTCTCTGTGTCAACATGGATTTTCGTTTGCTGCAGCGCATTTTTCGCCGCTCGGTCGGGGATCTACGGAAAACCCGCAGTTGTGCGGCAGCCTCGCAAGTGCGAGGCCCTTGAAGGGCGGAATCTCGCACCGCTGCAGGGTTTCGCGCCCCGTGGCCATGCGTCGACGGGGCTCGAACGAGCGAGGGGCGCGAGCGATCAGGCGTTCGCGCTGCGGGTGTGGGCATGCGCCGAGGTAAGCTAGCGCGCGCTTTTCATGGCGGTCGGTGGGGAGATCCGGAAGGTCCTCGTGCTCCGGGCAGGAGGATCGCGTTCCTCGCGGTCATTCGCTCGCTCGGACGCCGCGGCATCGACGTGCACGTCGGCTGGTGTCCGCACGATGCCGTCGCGCTGCGCTCGCGCTACGTGTCGCAGGTCCACGAGCTGCCGGCGTACGATCCCGAGGACGACGCATGGCAGCGCGCGCTCGGGACGCTGTGCGCCTGCGAGCGATTCGATCTCGTCGTCCCGACGAACGACACGACGATCATGCCGCTGCCGGCGCATCGCCACGAGCTCGAAGGTGCGCGCAGCTCTACCTGCCGTCGAACGACGCGTACGCGATCTGCTTCGACAAGGGCGCGACGCACGACTTCGCGCAGGCGCACGGCGCTCGTGCCAGCGCCAGCTCCGCCTCGTGCTGCCCCGCGCCACCGACGGCGATCCCGGCCGATTGGTATCCGCTCGTGCTCAAGCCGCTCGCCGTCGTTCACGCTCGAGGACCTCGAGCGCAAGCGCTTCGTCCATCGCGTCATGCGACCGGGCGACCTGCCGCGCGCGCTCCAGCACTTCGCCGGCGCGCGCGAGCTCTCGTACAGGAGTTCTTTCCCGGCACGGGCGTCGGCGTCGAGATGCTCGCGTACGAAGGGCGCGTGCTGCTCGCGTTCCAGCACCTGGCGTGTCCACGAGCGCCGCGGCGGCGGCGCCGACTCCTATCGCGTGAGCCCTAGCCGCTGCGCGCCGATCTGCGCGACGCGGCGACCCGGCATGGTGGCGGCGCTCGGCTACACCGGCGTCATCATGTTCGAGTTCAAGATGGACCTCGAGACCGGCGCGTGGTCCTGCTCGAGATCAACGGCGCCGCTTCTGGGCGTCGCTGCCCCTCTGTCTGCACGCGGGCGCCGACTTCCCATTCTACCCTATCAGATGCTCGTCGAGGGCCGGCGCGACTTCCGCAGGAGTATCGGGCCGGCGTGTACCGTCGGAACTGGACGCGCGACGTCGTCTGGCTGCGCGAGAACCTGCGCATGCCGCCGGGCAAGCGCGTGCCGCTCGGCGTCGTGCTCCGCGAGTTCGGGACCGCGTCTCGGGACGCGAGTCGAGCGACACGTTCGTCCTGACGCGATCCGGCGCCCGGCGTCGAGGACCTCGCCGCATGGTCGGCCGCGTCGCGCGACGGGTCTGGCGCGACGGGCGCTCGGTCGTGCGCGCCCTGCCCGCCGGTGCGTCGCACGCTCGCGACCAAGGCGCGCGCGCGTTCCCGCGACGCGCGCCAGATCCTGTTCGTGTGCAAGGGCAACGTGTGCCGCAGCCCGTTCGCGGAGCGCTACGCGCGCGGCGTCATGAACCACGCGTCCAGGTGCGGTCCGCGGGCTACGTTCCTCGCGCCCCCGATCGCGGCTGCTCCGGCCCTCGGCATCGAGGCGGCGCGCGCGCTCGGCGTCGACCTCGGCGGACACCGCTCGGCGGCGCTCACGGGCGCGATGGTGCGCGAGGCGGACGCGATTTTCGTCTTCGACGACGAGGCGCTGACGCGGCTCGCGGATACGTATCCGGACGCGCGCACGAAGACGTTCCCGCTCGGCGGCTCTGCTCGCGGCCGAGGGCCCGCTCGAGATCCGCGATCCCCGGGGCGGCGGCGCCGAAGATTACCGCGCGCCTACGCCGTCATCCGTCGCAAGCGCTCGACGCGGCGATCGCCAGACGCCGCAGAGCGGACAGTCGGCCGTCGCCTGGGGCAGCGCTGAGCGCCGTTCGTCGAGGAGTGAAGAGGCGCCGCCAGAGGTCGGTCTGAGAGGAGCCCCTCGGGATCGAGCGTGCGCTTAGGCGCGCGGAAGCGCTGCACGCGCTCCTCGTGGCGAGAGCCAGCGCTCGAGCTGCGGCGCCGTGGGGTCGAGTCCCGCGAAGTAGAAGCGCCCGCCGCCGTCGAGGACGACGCGCGCGAGCTCCGCGGCGTGCTCCCAGAGCCGGCGCGCGGTTGCGCCGCCGTCACCCTGAAGTCGAGCGCCAGCGAGTAGCCGTCGACGCGCGTGGGTCATGAGGAAGGGTCGTGGCGGTGCCGCTTGAAGACGCCGAGGTAGGGGCGTGATGCCGGCGCGATGCGACCGCTCGAGGATCTCGCGTAGACCGCGCGCGCGGTCGCCGACGGGGAGGAAGCTCTGGTACTGGATCAGCCGCCTGGCCGTAGGCGCGTCGCCACTCCGGTACGTAGTCGAGCAGGAACGCGAACCCTACGTGCGACTGTCGGTAGCGATGCGTCCCTGCCAGGCGGCTGACCGTCGTACTTCGGCGCGCGTTCACGAGCGCGCACGCCGGAGTCGTTCGTGAACGGACGCGCATGAGCGACCCACATGATCGACTTCGGCACGATGCCCGTGCAGGCGTCGGGGCAGCTCCGGTGTCGCGACGCGGAGGCGTCTGGGGCGCGGCACGGTCTTCGCCCTCGGGGAGGTAGCTCGCCTGGTGCACGAGGCCCCGGCCGAGCCCGCGCCGCCGTCCGAGCGTGTCGACCCAGCCGACCAGGTAGTCGGCGACGGCTCCATGCGCGATCCGCGAGACGTCGAACATCTCGTCGAACGACCCGGACGGGGAGCGGCTGTGGACCTCGAGGAGTCCTGAGTGGATCCGCTTCAAGCCGGAGCGTGACGCGCTCGTCACGCAGCCGAGCATGCCCGAAGCCGCCGACGACCGCGTGGAAGAGCTCGGCCGCTCAGTCGCGCGAGCACTGCGCGAGCTCGCCCGACGGCAGCATGAGCTCGAGTCGCCTCGACGTGCTCGCCGATCGTACCCGCGTCTGCCAGTTGTTCTTGCCGTGGATGTTCATCGGCCGCGGCGCCGCCGATCGTCGATGTGCATCGTCCCGGACACGACCGGCGGCCACCAGCCGTCCTCGATCACGTACGCCAGAGCTGGCGGATCGTGACGCCGGGCTCGACGCGGATGCGCCCCGTCCCCGGGTCCCATTCGAGAGGACCCTGCTCATGCGGGACGTGTCGAGGCACGTTCTCGGCGTTGGTCGCGGCGTCGCCGTAGCTCTGGCCGGCGCCGCGCAGCCGACGCGCTCCGTCCTTCGGTGCGCGCGCGAGCGCGGGCGCGTATCGCGCGCCGTCGAGCGTCGTCGGGCGGTACAGCTCATGGCGCTGGTGGCGCCGCCCCACGCCTACACCGTTCGAGTCGCTCCGTCGGCAGCATGCTCAGATCCAGCCTCCGGAGAGAGAACGACGGGATGTGGCGCATGACGAACATGATCGGCCGCCGCTGAGCAATACGTAA
>ERZ1370068.1783-contig-11724_pt1 | contig 46767 bp, 76 predicted proteins | sample MGYA00561227_ERZ1370068 | MGnify/ENA primary metagenome ERZ1370068 (study PRJEB38410, sample SAMEA6850437) | metagenome | study: Metagenomic assessment of the ecological functions of the soil: analysis of the soil microbiota associated with the... | reverse complement strand
TGCCACGTATTGCTATGTAATGTCGCGCGGCACGCCCGGCAGGTAGCACTTGATCTCCGGATCGCGCTCCAGCCATTTTTCCCGGTTCTCGTTCCTGATCTTCAACGCCTGCGGGCTTGTCGGGATCTCGCCGCCATCGACGACTCCCATGCCCGCCCGGCACCGCCCGACCGCGCCTAGATACAAAGACCTCCTTGGCCGGCAGCGGTCCGTAGGGACCGGGCCGCGTCGCCATCGCGTGGCGTGCCATGTGCCGCTCGATGTCGTAGTTGGCCGTATTCACCGCCTCCCAGATCCCGTTCAGGTCGGGGTGGCCGTCGGGCAGCCGCGGCGCCCGGTACGCTGCGTCTGTCCCTGAGCCTGAACGCGCGAGCGGCGCGGCGATAGACTGCTGCCGACACAGTCGCTGACGCGACACTACTTGCGATGACGAACGCCCCGCACTCGGTTTCGCATGGAGAGAGACATCGCGATCATTTCGCCTGCGTGGGTTTCGCCTGGTGCGCGCTTCGGCGGCTTCTTCTCGCGCATCCGTTCGCCGCGCATGATGCCTCCAAGCGCATAGTTCGCCTCGTGGCAGGCGTACTCGAAGCACCGGCTGATCGCTCCTGACCCACGCATACTCGGCGGTCAGGGCCGCGTCCACGTCTTCGGGTCGTCGACGGTGAAGCGATACTGAGGCGTGTCGCGCGTCGGCGCGCGTCAGCCGTTCGATGACATGCAGAGTCCTCAGACGCGCCTCTGAATCGCGACTCGCTCCTGATGTTCTTGGTGTCGATGACCAGCGTGTCGCCTTCCCACCGCGCGACCGAGTCGCCCATCCATGACTTCATGTCGGCTCGGGAGGTGCGGCCGATTGATCGGGATGATGCGGGCATCGTGGTTCATCTCGTTCAGGATCGTCACGTAGTCCGTTGGTCTGAACGATCTGGTTGAAATTGCCGTAGACGCCCGGGAGCCTCGGCGGGCCCGCCGGATGCACGCCCATGAGGCAGCGCTCCGACATCGGGCCGATCCTCAGGTTGTCGGCGCACGGCTTCCCGGGATAGCAGCCGATGTCCGCCGACCCAGGTCCGACGCGAGGCGCGGCAGAGTCGCGCCCTCGCCTTCTGCCGTCATCGGCGGCACCTTGCCGTCCGGTGGATCGACGACCATGCCCGTCCGATACTCGCCGTTGATGCGGGTCAGCATCGATCCTCGATCGAGCCAGAAGTCGTTGTACGAAATGATCCGGTTGTATGGACCGCGTGCCGGGTCGTTGCGCGTCCTGGTCTCGGCGCTGGAGGCATTCGCCACGAACGCTTTCGCTTCGGCCTCCGTCAGGGCGGGCCTTTCCCGCGAACGCCGCCGGGCCGCTCCAGGCCCGTCAGCGTGGCGATGTGCCCAGACGCCCTGGAAGATCGGGATGACCGTCCGATGCGCGCGGCGACGAGTCGGCGCACTCTTCGAAGAGCTCGATGCCTTCCTGTTTGGCCCTGCCAGCAGGAAACGACGGTCAGCGAGATAACCGCCGTCAATGCCGCGAGCACACGCCCGTAGCGCCAGAAAATGTCGCCTCATTGGCATCCTCGCTTACTGCCGCTTGACTCCGCTGGATCGAGTGCACGCTGACCTTGACCTCGTCGCCGATGAGAAAGCCGCCCGCCTCGAGGCAGCTGCGTTCCAGCTCAACTCGAAATCCTTGCGGTTGAGGCGCCCTCGGTCTCGAAGCCGATCTTGTCGCGGCCCCAGGATCCTTTCCCGCGCCGAGGTGCGTCACCGGGAGCGTCATCTCCTTCGTGACGCCGTGCATCGTCAGGTCGCCAACCATGTCGGTACGTGTCGGCGCTTCGCTTGGTGATTCGCTTGCTCTTGAACGTGATGCTGTTGAACTGCTCGACGGCGAAGAAGTCTGCCGATCGCAGATGCTTGTCGCGATCCGGCTTCGTTCGTGTCGATGCTCGCCGCCTGGATCGTGAAATCGATCGACGAGTTCTCGGGATTCGCCTCATCGAACTGAATCGTGCCGTCGAAATCCGAGAAGCGGCCACGCACTCTCGTGAGCAGATATCGGACCTGGAATGTCGCCTTCGGAGTGGGCTTTGTCCATCTTAGCGTGCAAAGTCGCAGTCGTCGCTGTCATCGCATTTGTCGCCCGCGGAATAGCCGTAAACAGGCAGAAGAACCGGTCTCGGTCTCAGTAATCGCCTGGCACGAAATGCACGTCCTCCTCGAACGCAGAGGTTCTACCGACGCGCTCGAATTAGGAACGTGAACTCGACCTCCTCGGAACTTCACCTGACTGCAGGATCCCCGTGTGGCGCCAGCCAGTGTGGCCGCCGAATACGTCGTTGTGTAGTCTGGACCGGAGACACGGTTGAACGCGTTGTAGAAGTCGACGAGGGCGTCCAGCCGGTGCACCGTCCGACGCGGAAGCCCTTGGTCAGGCGCAGGTCCAACTGGTTGACGCGGTCGGCAATAGATGCTGTTAGTCGGACCGGGTCGATCAAGGGCGCGTTGATCACGCCGCCCGCCGTCGCGATCGGCCGGCCCAGGCGTGAGTGCCCGTGGTGGCATTGTTCACCGGTAACGAGGCGACGGTGCCCGTCGTGCGGCGCAATGCTCTGGAACACCCCGCTCACCTGCAGCTGCCAGGGGAACGTGTAGCCGCCCGAGACGCGGTAATTCGGCAGGAACGGCTCCGCGACCTCGCAGAAGCGGAGCGTCTGTGGATTGTCGACGACCGAGCAGGTCTTGGTGACCGTCCGCCCGGTGCTGACGCCGGCCTGCAGGAACAGGCGCCCCGTCGGCCGGGCGTTCACGCTGAAGTCGAACGCCGTTGTAGGCCTGGCTCACGCTCGCCGGCATACTCCGACGCGAACTTGATGATCTGGTTGCTCGGGAGGCCTGCGACGCCGGCCTTCGCGGCCGAGATGTCGGAGAGGCCGGTCACCTGACTGCCGCTGACACTGCCCAGTCGAGCGTCTGTCGGGGCGGTGATGGAGAACGGCGTGTAGTCGGCGGGCGTGACGTCCTGGTTGTCGGTGACGGTCTGAGTTGCGGAACACCCGCCGGTAGTACCCCAGGTCCACCGAGACGCGGGGCAGCAACTCGCGCTGCACGCTCACCGAGTATTCCCAGTTGTACGGCCGCTTGCCCCAGCCCTCGCTCACGGACGGGTCGTAGTGGGTCGTGACGACCGGCGAGCCGAAGAGCGGGTTGATCGTCCCCGTGAACTCGCCGTTGGGCAGCGGGTTCAGCGGATCGCCCTGCGGAATGAAATCCTTCGGGTTGCCGTTCGCGCCGTCGCTCCAGCCGCGCGTCACGCTGAATTGACGCTTTGTCCGACAAGGGATTGATTGGGGCCGTAAAGGTATAAGATCGAAGCCGGACACGTAGCGGCTGACGGACGCCTTGATCGCCGTCTTCCCGGTCCCAGAACAGGTCGTACGACACGCCCAGCGCGCGGGCTGATGTCCTTCCAGTTCGGGACGTTCTCAATGGCTGCGAACGAGCGCGCGCCGACCCAACCGCGACGCGGCCGCGGACTGAGCGGGAATACCGATATTGAAGTAATCGAACCGGACGCCGCCCGTGAGCGTCAGCCGGCGCACCGTCCACCGGTCCTGGGCATAAATGCCCATGTCGGCGTTCAGGTTGGTCCAGGTCGTCAGTAGCGGATCGGTGCTCAACACGACCGACGACGGCAGTGCCGTTCAACAGTTGAAGGCCCATGTCAGAGCTGAACGGGTAGGTGCCGCCCAGTCGTCCATCCGTCGTGCCACGTCATCCCGACCTTGGCCGAATGCGACCCGGTCACGTAGGACAGTGACCGCGCGCCCCTGGCGCTGGGCCTGATCGCTGCTGCCTTCGGACCGCTGCAAACGGGCGCCCGGAGCCGCCGGTTGGTCGACAGCTCGAGGACCGACGCGGTCGACAAGACGTGATGTCCGCCTCGGGCTGCGGTCCATTGTCGGTCGGTTGGCGTGTTACGTACGAGATGGCGCCGTCGAACAGCAGCTTCGGACTGATCGTGGACTGCCAGCTGAGCGACGTCAAATAGCTGGGCGGATACGTCAACCGGGTCCCTGACTCGCCGGTTTGAGAACGGCGGAGTCGATAATCGTCGGACAATTGCACTTGTTGATTTTGTCGTAGAAGCCGGACAGCTTGTTGCGCGCCGACACCTGCGCCGTCACCTCGCACCTGGTTGTCCATGTCCCAGCCGCCGGCATTCAGGGGCCGCGTTGAAATCCGGGTTGTAGACGTAGGCAAGCGGGTCGATCGAGAAAAACTGATTCGAGCCGGTCAGGTCGTTGCTGCGGTACCGGTGCGCGCACGAAAAACCACAGCCGATCGCGCCGAATCGGGCCGCCGAACGCCGCGCTTTCATCCACGAGGCTGTCGAACCCTGGGCTCCTCAGCTGCGGGTTGCGCGCCTGCAGCTCGGCGGTGAGATTGTCCTGCTCCATGCTGCGCTTCGAAAAATTGCCGAAGGCCGACCCGCTGAACCGGTTGCCGCCCTCGCGCGGGACCACGTTCACCCGGACCCCGCCACTCGACGCTTCGACGGAAATCGCCCCGTTTCGAAGACCATCTTCCTGCGCGGCTGCGTCGTTGAGCGAGAAGTTCGACCACGCCGAGCCTGAAATTGACCCGCATTATTGCCGATCGGCAACCCCGTCGAGTCTGACACCGTCATGTCGAACCCACGTGCCGCCGTGGGCTGCCAGGACGTTCCCGCGCTCGCCTCTGCGTGCCGCCCACATCGCGCTGGTTGGCTGTCACGCCCGGCAGCGTCGTCCCGACCGTCGCGAACGACCGCGCCGTCGGCAGCGCGTCCAGCGCTTCCTTCGCGAGCTGCTTCCGTTCGGAGCTGCTCTGCACGTCCACGACCGGCGCTTTCCCCTCGTCACCGTGATCGTCTCGGAGACCGCTCCGACTTTCAGGGACGCGTTGACCGGCGCCGTGAACCCCGCGGAAATCTCGATGCCTTCACGACGGACGCACTGAAGCCCGTCAGCGTAAAGGTGACCGGTATACGCCGGGACGGAGCTGTTGCACCTGAGAACTGGCCCGCGCTGTCGCTGACCGCCGTGCGAGTCTTCTCAATCAGCGCCGGGACTCGCGGCTTCGACCGTGACGCCCAGGAGGACGGCGCCACTGCTTGTCCTTCACGACGCCGGCAATCGCCCCGAACTGGGCAAAGCACAGTGCCGGAAACGATCACCGCCGACGCGACCGCCACGAGATGCCTGATGACTCTGCACATGTTGTCCCTTCCGGAAACGCGACGACCGGGTCACGGTGTCTGCAACGCTCGTCACCCGCCGCGAATGCAAGAAGCACGTTCCCGGGAATCCCGCCAATCGCTCCGTAGCCTGAGTTCACGTAGAGGATGCCGCCGGCGATCACGGGCCCGGGTCCGTTGATCCTCCGCCTTTGCCCTCGACCCCGTTGATGGTGGGAAAGGGCCGCCGCGTGTTGAATTCCCAGATGATGCGCCCGTCCTGCGTGTCGTACGCGCGCATGATCCCGTCCATCGTACCGGAGAACACGACGCCAGGGATGAGCGGTCGGCGCCGCGGGGCTGCCCGAGCGAGCAGCCGCCAAAGCCACCACGACCCGCGCCACCACGACCCGGTCCGCCAGCCCGGCGCGAGCTGCGCTGCCCGCCGGATTCGCGCCAGCGAGCGACGCTCTGGCACGAGTGGCGGCTTCGTCAGCCAGAGGCGTTCTCCGGTCGCGAGGCGAATCGCGGCCAATCCGCCCGCCTCCGCGTCCCCGGCGAAGCTGTCATTGTTCGTGAGTATACACGACCTGCTCGTCAGCCGCGCCGCCCCACTCGATCCCGCCGGTGACGCTGCCCTTGCCAATGCGATGCTCCCACAGCACGGCGCCTTCCTTATCCGGATCGAGACCCCAGGCGACACCGGACTTCTGACCCGCCGTCAGCACGCGGCGCCCATTCGGCAGCGTGCGCAGGATCGGGGACGCCCCGAAATCGAAATCAGGACCCATCGGGGGTTGGACACGTCTCGGACTGGTCTCGCTCGGGCTGCATCCGAAGATGTAGGCATCGTCAGGGGTTAGTTGTTTGGCCCACCGCATGCGGCCCGTGTCGAGATCGAAGGCGATGATCGCGTCGCTCGTCGGCGCAGCGGGCGCGGTAAATGCGTTGCCGGTCGCCACATACAAGCTGTTCGTGCGTTCATCGATCGTCGGAGCCGACCAGACGCCCGCGCCCGCCGGACCCCAGAGTTGCGTGCCCACGGACGTCTTCGTCGTTCGGGCCAGCGGCGCCGAAATCGTCGACGCTCTCCAGATCTGCGCGCCGGTATTGGCGTCGTACGCGACGACCGCGCCCTGGGAGGTGCAGCATTCATATTTGGGATTGGATGCCACGCCTCCTCGAGCGCGGTGACCGGGACGTACAACCGCCCGCGATGCAGGGTGGGCGCTCCGGTGATGCGCGCCATCGGATGCGGATCGGCCTGCTGTTTCCAGAGGAGCGTCCCGTCTCGGCGTTCACGGCGCACACGGCGCCGTTGAGGTCGCCGAAGTACACCGCGTACCGGGCGCCCGGTTGGCCCGTGATCGTCCCGACGCTGATCGCCGGTGCGGACGGCCGCCCCGGCCTGAAACGACCAGTAGACGCAGCCGGTCTCGGCGTTGAAGCGCATACACGACCGCGTTATCGCTCCCGACGAACAGCCGGCCGCCGGCGATCGCGGGCTGCCCATACATGGCCGTGGCATTCGGGACGGCAAACGCCCATTTCAGCTTTCAGCTTGGGCGACATCGTCCTTCTTGAGGCCCGCCACCTTGCTCGGGTTGGAACCGCGAATTTTCGACGTCCGCGCCCCACCCGTTCCAGCGCGGCATTTTCGCGATGTCTCCCATCGCGGCCGGACGGCACTGGTTCGTCATCGCCGATGCCGCCGACGTCTCGCTGGCGCCAATCGCGCGCCCGCCGAGGTACTCGGCGATCGCCCGCCGCTGTGGTCGGTGAGCCCTGTCGCGTTCGGCGCCATCGGCCCGGTCGTGATCGCGACCAGGACGGCTTCTGGTGAGAGGTTACGCAGCCCGGTCAGGCTCGGCGCGCGGTTGTCCGGCGGCGGCGTGGCCATGTGGCAGGTTGCACATCGTTCCTGAAAGAGCGTCATGCCCGGGCCCTGGGCATACCCGAGGGACGGGATTGCTGTGGCGACAGCGAGCGCCAACAGGGTTCGAACGCGCATCTTGTCTTTCTCCGTTACGTATCGAGGTGCTTACTTTCCGCCGGCCGCGGCTTGCCGCTGCATCCAGACGGTGCCCAGATTGACGAACGGGCCGTCGCCTTCCGAGATGTCGGTGCGCACGCGAAAGTTCGCGGGCGACGCCATGAACGTCGTCCCTTTCAATCTGACCTTCGTGCGTTTGACGGTGAGCGGCGCCGCCTGCCAATGATGCGTGTAATACCCACCTGAGTCTCCGCCGACCTGTCCCGACTTGAGCACCTCGAGCCCGCGGACTGTCGCGCTCCAGGACGATCATGTAGTGGGCGGACGGGTCGTAGACGATCGTCGACTTGATCGTGAACGCGCCGGTCGGTCCTTTGGCCTGGGTCGTGCCTTCGTAGAGACATCCATCCACGTGCTGAATCGTCTCGGTGCCGGCGACTTGACCTCCCGGCCCGAGGGCGGACTCGGGCGTGTCGTATTCGAACGTCCAGCGGCCGACCAGATAGTCCGGGTCGAAGGGCGCCTCCGCGTCGTTGTTCAGAGTCGTGCGCTTGAGCGCACCCCTGAGCCGCGATCAGGTCGAGATCTTCTTTGAACAGGCACTTCCCGGGGACAGGCGTCTCACCAGGCGCCCGCACCAGGAGCTTCACGTCCGGCGGCAGCGCGCGACTCTGGCGGCGGCCCCTGAGCGAGGATCGTCGGCACGGGCGCGGCCATCAACATTGCCACGACGAAAACACCGGCGCTTACGGCTATTTCGCGCATGTCTCTGCCAGCATCTGAAATGACGTGACGTTGATGCGGCTGTCGCTGCCGCTCTTGATCAAAATACCTTTGACCGCCATCTTGTGCCCTTTGTGGCGCTCGGGACTGAACGGGCTGGTGCCGAGCAGCCGATATTGCTGATTGCCGAGCGGTTTCTCCGCTGCGGCCTTGACCGCTTCGGGCGTCGTGAATGACGTCGTCGAAGCGGCAGGCTCGGTTGCGTTCGCGAGATTCCAGTCGGCCCCCGCTTGCGAGAGGCATCCGACGACCTCGACAATCGGCAGTAGATCCGGATTCGGCTCCGCCTCGGCGGCCCTGCGCGTGCACGCTGCCGACCGCTGCGGCAACGAGGAGCCAGACAATACGGGTCGACTGGTTCATGGAATACCTCCGCTGACCTGGGGACACGCGTGACGTGTCCCCAGGACCAGAAAAACTACCGCTGCGACACTTGCACGGGCGGCGTTGGGGTGATCGGGCTCTTCAGCTGCACCACGCCGCGGATGATCGGGCTGAGCATCTCGTCCCAGCTCTGCTCGCCCCAGAAGACCTCCTGGTCCGGCCTCGGGTTGTACTTGTTCTTGGTCGAGTTGTCCCACGCCGCTTCGACGCGCACCGTGGTTCCCGCAGGCAGCGTGACTGGCTTGGCGAACTCGTAGACGATTTGCCAGTTGAAATCGTAGTGGGGCACGTTGAGCAGCTCTTCTTCCCGGCCATCCGGATAGACGGCCGTGTAATTTCATCGATTTCCCGCGGAGGTGCATGTGCGGCTGGATGCTGTACACCACCATCTCCTGTCGAATCGGCAGAAGGTCGGTCAAGCGGTAGTTGTCTGCGCCCGCAGGGATGTTCGGCACGGTCTTCAGGCCCGGCGGCAGAATGTCCTGCGTCACCTGGGCGGAAAATCGTCCCGTGAGCTCCTTGCCGTTGACGATGAATGTTTCGTTACCGAATGCCGACGCCAGGGCCCTGCGTCGCGTGCGTGATGGGACCCTTTTGCAGCCAGAGGCCGACGCGGGTTTTGTCCGTGGTCGCGTGCCCGTTCGCCTGGTAGTGCAGGTTGAACAGCGAGATGCGTGCCGGAGATGCGCTCGCCGACGCCTGGCCCGTAGCTGACGGCTGCATCAACCCCGGCTCCCAGCCAGCGGAGAACCCCCAAGGCCCGCGGCCGCATGCGCCCGCCGGCAGCGCCGACCGCGCGTGCGCGGCGCAGTCGAACGCGCCCTCCGGGATCGACTGACGCGCCCTGCGGCAACTTCAGGCGCCCTTCGGCATCGAGTTGTGCGTGTCGGCGGCAACGTCGCGGACGTCACGAGCACGTGATGCACGACCGCGCGGTTGCCGGGTACGACCTGCGAAGCTGCCACCCACACGTCACCTTGGAACGGCAGCTTCACATACGCGTACTGCCACGGACTCTCGCCCTCAGCCGGCACTCTGCATCTCAGGCGCTTCGATGATCAGATCCGGCGGCGTCCCGTTTGGACCATTCCAGCCCTGCGCAAGCTGGAGGCGGAGCGGGCATGTCGCTGTCATTGCCGCGCGGCGCGCCCGCGTCCACCCACGCCACAATCTTGTCGATCTCCGCCTGACTCAGGCGGCGATCGTTGCGCCATTTGCCGTGCTCCCCTCGGCGTACCACGGTGGCATCTGGCGGGCGACGACTTTGTTCTTGATGGCGCGCGCCCAGGGCCGCACTTCGTCGTACGACATGAGCGACATCGGCGCCACCTCGCCGGGCCGGTGGCACATGGCGCACTTTGGCGTAGACGATCGGAGCAATGTCGCTTCCCGAATGAAGGCTTCGAGGTCTGGGCGAACACCGTGGCCGGGAACAACGCCGCAGCGATGATCCAGCCGACTGGAACGTGGGTTCGTGTCATTGTTCTTCCTCGCTGAAAACGCGCCGTCTGACATGCCGCGCCGGACAAGACACTACCGCTGCGACACTTGCACGGGCGGCGTTGGGGCTATCTGGGGCTCGGTTCAGCTGCACCACGGCCGCGGATGGTCGGGCTGAGCATCTCGTCCCAGCTCTGCTCGCCCCAGAAGACCTCCTGGTCCGGCCTCAGGTTGTAGCTTGTTCTTGGTCGAGTTGTCCCACGCCGCTTCGACGCGAACCGTGGTTCCCGCAGGCAGCGTGACTGGCTTGGCGAACTCGTAGACGATTTGCCAGTTGAAATCGTAGTGCGGCACGTTGAGCAGCTCTTCTTCCCGGCCATCCGGATAGACGGCCGTGTGCATTTCATCGACTTGCCGCGCAGGTGCATGTGCGGCTGGATGCTGTACACGACCGTCTCCTGTCGAATCGGCAGGAGGCTGGTCAGAGCGATAATTGTCTGCGCCCGCAGGGATGTTCGGCACGGTCTTCAGGCCCGGCGGCAGAATGTCCTGCGTCACCTGGGCGGTAAATCGTCCGGTGAGCTCCTTGCCGTTGACGATGAACGTTTCGCTGCCGCAGTCGCCGACCACCGGGGCCCTGCGATGCGTGCGTGATGGGACCCTTTCGCGAGCCAGAGGCCGATGCGGGTTTTGTCCGTGGTCGCCTTGCCCGTTCGCCTGGTAGTGCAGGTTGAACATCGAGATGCGTGCCGGTGAGGTGCTCGCCGACGCCCGGCCCGTAGCTGATGGCTGCATCAACCCCAGGCTCCCAGCCAGCGGAGAACCCTCCAAGCGCGGCTGCGCACGCCAGCGCCGCCCGCCGGTGGGGCGCGCGCGCGCGCGGTGAGACGCCGCCCTGCGGGATCGACTGACGAGCCCTGCTGCAACGTCATGCGCCCTTCGGCATCGATTGTGCGTTCGGCGGCAACGTCACGGACGTCACGAGCACGTGATGCACGGCCGCGCGGTTGCCGGGCACGACCTGCGAAGCCGCCACCCACACGTCGCCTTGGAACGGCAGCTTCACATACGCGTACTGCCACGGACTCTCGCCCTCGGCTGGCACCTTCATCTCAGGCGCTTCGATGATCAGATCCGGCGGCGCTCCCACTTGGACCGATTCCAGCCCTGTGCAAGCTGAGGCGGAGCCGGCATGCTCGCTGTCGCTCGCCGCGCGGGGCGCCCGCATCCACCCACGCCACGATCTTGTCGATCTCTGCCTGACTCAGGCGGCGATCGTTACGCCATTTGCCGTGCTCCCCCTCGGCGTACCACGGTGGCATCTGGCGGGCGACGACCTTGTTCTTGATCGCGCGAGCCCACGGCCGCACTTCGTCATGCGACATGCAGCGACATCGGCGCCACCTCGCCAGGCCGGTGGCACATGGCGCACTTGGCGTACAAGATCGGCGCAATGTCCTTCCCGAATGTCGGCTTCGACGGTCTGGGCGAACACCGTGGCCGGGAACAACGCCGCAGCGATGATCCAGCCGACCGGGACGTGGGTTCGCATCATTTTGTTTCCTCCTCGGTGATAAACGCACACGCTCGTACTAGAACGTGAATCGCCGCCGAGCTTCACGATAGCGCGGACTGCAGGATACGTCTGCGGCATCAACCACGTGGCTGGCCCATACGTCGTCGTGTAGGTCAGGACCGGCGCCACGTTGAAGGCGTTGTAGAAGTCGGCCATGATGTCCACGCGGTGCCGTCCGACGCGCACGCCCTTGGTCACGCGCAGATCCACCTGGTTGACGCGGTCGCCATAGTCTGTGTAGCGTGGACGGATCAACCAGGGGCACGTGTGATCGTGCCGCCCGGCGTCGCGATCGGCCGGCCTAGCGTGAGGCCGCGGGTGGCATTTGTCACCGTGTAATTGGCCACGGCGGTGGCGCCCGGCGCGGTCGCCAGCGAGTCTGCGGATCGGGCGGGAGGCTTTGGAACACGCCGCTCGACCTGAATCTGCCAGGGGAACGTGTAGCCGCCCGAGACGCGGTAATTCCCGAGGAACGGCTGCCTGACCTCGCAGAACCGGAGCGTCTGCGGATTGTCGACCGAGCGCGCAGTTCTTGGTGACGGTCCGCCCGGTGCTGAACCCGGCCTGGAGGAACACGGCGCCCGGTCGGCCGGGCGTTCACGGTGACGTCGACGCCGTCGTAGGTCTGGCTGGTTTCGCCGGAATAGTTCTTCGCGAACGTGATGATCTGGTTGCTCGCGAGGCCGGCCTTCGCGGGCTTGATGTCGTAGAGGCCGCACACCTGACTGCCGCTGACACTGCCCAGGCGACTGTCCGTCGGGGCGGTGAAGCAGAACTGGATCGAAGTCCGCGGGCGTCACGTCCAGGTTGTCGGTGACGGTCTGGTTGGCGAACGTCCGCCGGTAGTACCCGACCTCGAGCGAGACGCGGGGCAGCAACTCGTGCTGCACGCTCGCGGAGTATCCCAGTTATGCGGCCGCTTGCCCCAGCCCTGGCTCACGTCCGGGTCGTATCGTGGTCGTGATGACCGACTTGCCGAAGTTCGGGTCGACCGGGCCGCAAAACTCGCCGTGCGGCAGCGGGTCCGTGCTCAGCGGGTCGCCCTGGGGAATGAAATCGCCGTTGAAGTCGAGCCAGGTGCGCGTCGTGTTGTTGCGGCTCGTCACCAATGGATTGATGTTGGCTGGCAAACGCATAGACCTGTGCGGTCACGTAGCGGCTGGCGCTCGCCTTGATCGCCGTCTTGCCGTTCCCAAACAGGTCATACGCGACGCCCACCCGTGGGCTGATGTCCTTCCAGTTCGGGACGTCGGGCAACGGATCGAACGAGCGCGCGCCAACCCACGTCGACGCGGGCGCTGACTGAGCGGGAATCCCGGTATTGAAGTAATCGAATCGGACCCCTGCCGTCACCGTGAGACGGCGCAGCGTCCACTTGTCCTGAGCATAAATGCCCAGGTCGGCGTTCAGGTCGGTCAGCATCGTGTAGCGGAGCGGTGGTCAAAGTGCGAGCCCGACGATGGGAAGGCGCGTCTGGAACAGTCTTCACAAGCAGCGTGTCATTGCTGTAGCTGTTGACGCTGTCTGGCGCGCGCACCGGTGTGCAGCGAGAACCCGACCTTGGCGGCATGCGACCCGGTCACATAGGAGAGACGCCCGCGCGCAGGTAGTTCTGGTGATTGATCTTCGCCGCCCGAGAAAACACTGCCGGGAAAACCGAAGATATCACCGGGATACGGCGCTCGCAAGAAGCTGGAAGGTCGCCAGGTTCGAGTACCGCGAGAGGGCGACGTCGCCGTAATGCCAGCAGCGAGGGGCGTCCAGATGTTGTTCTGGACGGTTGTAGGAGAACGCCGAGTCCCAGAGCAGCTTCGAGCGTGATCGGGGCCTGCCAGCTCACGGACGTCAGATAGACGCTGGGATACGTCAACCTGGTGGCCGACTCGCCCGTCAAGGGCGTAGCGGCCAGGACGGTCGGACAATTGCACTTGTTGACTTTGTCGAAGAAGCCGGACACTTTGTTGCGCGGCGTCACCTGTGCCGTCACGCGCACCTGGTTGTCCAGGTCCCAGCCGCCCGAGTGCAGCGGCCGCGACGAGGTCCGGCGTTGGGCACGACGGCGAGCGGGTCCTTCGAGTAATAGGCCGTGCCGACAAGGTCGTTGCCGCGCATGCGGTGCGCGAAGAAAAACCACATCCGGTCGCGTCGAATCGGGCCGCCGAACGCCGGCGCTCTCATCCCAGAGTTTGTCGAACCCTGCCGGCGCCTGCGCCCCGCGCGCCTTCAGGTCAGTCGGTGAAATTGCTCGCTCGACATGCCGCTGGTCGCAAAATTGCCGAAGAACGATCCGCTGAACCTGTTGCCGCCCTCCCGCGGAACAACGTTCACCCTGACGCCGCCACTCGACGTCTCGGCCGAAATCGCACCCGTTTCGAAGGAGATCTCCTGGGCGGCCGCATCGTTGAGCGAAAACGTCGACCACGCGCCGCCCCCTGACGAGCCGATCGCCGCCGAGCGGCATCCCGTCGACTTGGATCGTCATGTCAAACGCAGCGCCACCGTGGGCCGACAAGATGTTTCCGCGTTCGCCCTGCGTGCCACCGACATCGCGCTGGTTGGCCGTCACGCCCGGCAACGTCGTCCCGAGCGTCGCGAACGACCGGGCCGTCGGCAGCGCATCCAGCGCCTCCTTGGAGCAGCGTCTTCTGTTGGGAGATGGTCTGCACGTCCACCACCGGCGTTTCGCCCGTAACCGTAATCGTTTCTGTGACGGCTCCGACTTTGAGGGACACGTTGACCGGCGCGGTGAACCCCGCGGAAATCTCGATGCCTTCGCGACGGACGGCGCTGAAGCCCGTCAGCGTAAAGCGTGACGGTGATACGCCGGGACGCAGCTGTTCCACTTTGTATTGGCCCGCGCTGTCGCTGACCGCCGTGCGGGTCTTCTCAATCAGCACGGGGCTCGCGGCTTCAACCGTGACGCCCGGGAGCGACGGCACCAGCTGCTGTCCTTCACGACGCCGGCAATCGCGCCGAACTGCGCAAAGCACAACGCCGGAAAGATGACCACCGCTGACGCGCCTGCCACGAGATGCCTGATGACCTCACGCATACGTCTCTCCTCCTATAGACGCGACTCACGCCTCAGCACGACGCAAAGTGAGCTTTGTTCACTGGATCGGACTGGACTTTAAGCGGGCGCCATATCGGTGTCAACGAAAAATGAGCTTTGTTCACTTTGTGCTGAGCAAGCACATCCGGCGATCCAAAAAACTGAACGTATCCTTCACATGAGTCGCACGGGTCCACGCGACCGCACGCTTTCCTTCGCCTACTTCCCGCTGGCTTCGCGTTCCGTCGCGCGCTCGCCGCTGAGCATGTTGCGGAGCGCGTAGTTGCCCTCGTGACAGGCGTATTCCAGCACCGGCTCGCTGATCGTTCATCGTCAACGGCAGCGAGAACGTCCACGGCCGCACCCACGTCGTCGGATCGTCGATCGTGACCGTCCACTCGACCGTGTCAGGCGCCGTGCGCGTGAAGCGTTCGATGATCTTCAGCGCGTTCGGGTTCGCGTTCCGATAGACGCTGCGATCGCGGAAGTTCGTCGTCTCCACGACGAGCGAGTTGCCGACCCAGTGGCCGCGCGCGTCGCCCATGTCGAGACGCACGCCCTTCGAAACGTGCGGCCGGCCGTCCAGCGGGATGATGCGGGTCTCGTGGACCATCTCGTAACGAATCGCCACATATCCGGGCGCCTGGACGATCTGATACGAGTCGCCGTAGATGGCGGGCAGCATGGAGCCGGGATAACCGCGCGTGATGCACCGATCGGTCAGGCTGAAGTCGAGGTGGCTGTCGAATCCGGCGTTCGAGAAGCTGCTCGCCGCCCGGCCCGTGCGGCGCGGATCGCGCCAGGGCGTGCGACGCTGCGCTTCCTCGGTCATCGCCGGCATCTTGCCATCGGCCGGATCGATGATCATCCACGCGCGGTGTCCCTTCACGATCTCGCCGCGGTCGCCGAATTCCGGCAATGACGGCGATGCGGCCGGTCGGGTCGCCGGCCAGGAACTGCTGGCGCGCGTCGGACTGGCGCTGCCGGTCTTCGAGCAGCTTCTTCAGCTCGGCGCCGCGGACGTCGTCCACGCCCCGGCCTTCGAAGCCGGCCGGGCGCTCCATCGGCGTCCCCTGCTCGTATCTTGTTCGTGAAATTGCCGGAGATGTCGGGATCGCCCCACGCCGTCTTCGGCGGAACCCATCCCGGCTTCGGCGCCACTGGCGGCTTTCGGAATCTGAATCGCACCCGACTGCGCGCCTGGCGACGGCACCGAGGGTGAGCGCGAACGCGCTCGCAACGACCGCGGCAGTGACGTGTCGCATGGTATGACTCCTCGCTTTGCTGATCCGTAACCGGGCTGCTACCTGAGTTTTCGCGGTTCCACGGGGAACCTTCGCACACCTCGCGGTCGTGTCCGGCTTTTTGCGCTAATGCCGCACGTGTTCTGCAAACGGTGTTCCGGCGTGAATCGAGTCATGAACTCGGCCAGTTCAACTGGATTCACGGTATAGCCTGCCTGTCCAGACCTCTACGTGGCGGGGTGAACAACTGGCGCGTGCGGGGATGCAGTTGCATCCCGACCGGATCAAGTCGACCGCTTCCTCCAAGCTGGCCGTCAACTTCGCTTTCTTGACGACCAAATCGATCGGCATTCCCATGAAATCAATCATCAGCTTGATCTGATCCGACATCACGACGCCGGCATACGCGAGCGTAAACGGCATGCCCCCAAAGTCGAGGTCGACAGTAAACGAGATCTTGTCGCCGTCGATCTTGCCATTCTTGATCTGCACGATATTGCCCGTCCGGCCCGGTAGTCGATCCCGTCAGCGTATTGCCGTCTGCCTGGAACGTGAATGAGATTTGCACGGGACCGTTCGGCGAGTCGATCATGCCGGTCCATTTCCCATCGACAGCGGTGCGGCCCGCACTGAAGTCGTCAGCGCCAGGATAGCGACAGCGATCGCAACGCGAAATACTTCATGATTCGACTCCTTCAAGATTCAACGAATTTCCTGGTCTTAAGTGGACGGGCTTTCCGGCGGACACGAGAGGTCGCCTGGGCTCCCGAGCACCCGAGCGAGCACTTTTAGCGTCGTCATGAGCTGCGCGCGCTCCGCCGGCGTGAGCGGGGCGAGCGTTCGGCTGACGTGACGCTCTGTCTTCTGTTTGATCCTCGCCCAGTACCCGCCGTCCCCCTCGTCAGGCGGACCATCGTCTGCCGCCGGTCGTGCTTGTCGACACGAGCGGCCATAACGGCTGGACTCTACGCATGCGTCATATCACTGTCAACGATAAAGTGAACTTTGTTAGCTGGCTGATCAAGGGATAGACTCCGCGACCGTCGTGCAACGCCACGACGCGGCGCGATTCTCTGCTGCGGCGTCTCAATGAGTGGCTGTCTTGCTGCCCGGGTCTTGGGCAAAGATAACGGCGCTCGCGAGAACGCCTCAACCAAAAGGGATGACGACCATGAGCAATCTGTTCACTGCGACGATCGTATTCGTGCTGTCTGACCGGCATGGCCGCCGCGCAGGCGCCACCGCCAGCCCCGCTTCAAACGCCGAACCCGACCTATACGACTGTCGACATGGAAATCGACGTCAACCGACCCGCCGCTGACGTCTGGAAACGCATCGGCAAGTATTGCGACATCGGCGAGTGGTTCCAGATCCCGTGCACCATCACGTTGGGCAAGGACGGCGAGTTCGGCGCCGTCAGGTCGGTGGCGAACGAAATCCTCGTGGGAAAGACCGAGCTGTCGTACACATACACGCAGCCCGTTCGCGACGGGCAGCGGTACAACATGTATCACGGCACGCTCGAAGCGCGACCCGTGACGGCGACGACGTCGAAGATTGTGTACACGTTGTTCTTCGACAACTCGAATCTCCCCGATGACGCAGCGAAGCAGGCCGACAAGGATCGGCGGCGCACGCAGTTCATGCGCGCACTGCAGAACATGAAGACCCTCGCCGAAGGTGGAACCCTGCCGCCGCCGCCCGCACGCGGCGGCCGGTGATTGCGGCAGGCCCAAAGGCCTGTGGGAGGCCCGAGGGGAGGACGCATGATGAGGATTCTCTTCGGATTGGCGGGCATAACCTCGCTGGTTGGCCTCCTGGCGATCGGCGAACCGGCCATTCGCGCCCAGGCGCCAGCGACGCCTCCCGATTTTTCGGGCGTCTACTACCCGGTCCAGGCGCCCGGAGGCCGTGCGCGCGCCGCCGCCGCCGGGACGACAAGCTGCGCCGCCGCCGCCCACGAGGTCGGCGCCACTCGAGGATGGTTCGGCTGGACGGGCGCCGGGTGCACCGAAGCTCACTCCTGCGTACCTGGCGCGATGGGAGGCGATCCGGAAATCACGCATGTCCGGATCATCAGAATTCGATCCACGCGTCCGGTGCATCCCATCCGGGATGCCGAGCATGATGAATATGTTCTATGGCATGGAGATCATGCAATCGAAAGACAAGATCACGATGTACGGCGAGATGAATGACATACCGGCGGATCTTCCTCGACGGGCGTCAACCATCCCGGACGGTACTCAACGATCCGACATACGCAGGCTATTCGACGGGCCATTGGGAGGGCAACACGCTCGTGGTCGATACAGTAGCACTGCGAGACGACTCGCTCATCGAGGACTTCGTCGCTTTCTCGCCGCACAGCGCGAAGATGACGGTCCACGAACGGATCCGGCTGATCGAGCCAGGAGTGCTCGAAGATCGCATGACCGTCACTGACGCTGAAGCGTTCCTCGAGCCCTTCGAGATGGTCCGCACGTATCCGCAAGGCGTCACTGCCGAACGACGAGCTTCGCGAGTTCGCCTGCGCGGAGGGTCTCGGAAGGTCAAATGACGGGCGGAAGAAACACGGTGCCTCATCCGCCGTTGCTCAGGATCGTGCCGTCGCTTTTGACGACGCGCGCCGTCAGGCACACGTTGCTGTTGTCTTTGGCTGGACTGCAGTAGACGGTGATCGTCTCGCCGACCTTCAGCGTGTCCGGCTCCCAGCCGGCGCGACGCAACACGCCGGGCGCACGGCCTTCCACCGTCCAATCCACCTTGGCGCCTTTGCCATCGTCCACGGTCATGGAGATGAACGTGTGAGGGTTAATCCACTCAAATTTGCTGACGATGCCCTTCAGCTCGATGATCTTCTCAACGTAGAACGCGGAGTTGCTGTGGTGAGCCGACACTGGGCCCGCGCAGAGCAGCAACGCGACTAGTATGGTTTCGCGCAGCCTCATCAGATGCTCCCCTATTTGGCGACCTGGTCACGTCAGAAGAGAGCCCTGGGATCGACTCCTTGACCTCTGGATTAACGGACCGCGAAACCCGACGCGGGCACGAACACCTTCTTGTCTTTGTCCCGGGTTGCCCGCATCCACGTCGCCGCTGGCCGGCCATCTTTCATCGGATGTCCTGTGATCGTGACGACCGTGCCCGGCATGAAGTCCTTCAGGCGGATGCCGGCGCGCGTGAGGCTGCTCGGACCTTCCGCTTCGAAGCCCCACGTCGTCACTTTGCCGTCCTTCCCGGTCACGTCCACCAATCAGCCACGAGTGCGGGTTCGTGTACTGGAATTCCTTGACCACCCCGGTCAACGTCACTTCTTTCTTGTCGTCGAACATCGTTCGCCGAGTGATGGGCCATTGCCGGCACCGCCGCGATGCTCAACAGCATCGCGACGACCAGCGTCTTCGGTTGTGAAATCGCCATGGACAGAGTCCTCATTTAGTCTTCACGGCCTCGGGCTTGCCGCCCGCGGGCGCATCCTTCGGAACAAAGGTGAAATCCTTGAACTGGCTCGTGCCGTCGTCCTGACGGACGATGTCGTTGTTCGAGTTCTCGCGGCAGTCCCAGTACCTGATGCGCAGCTGTTTGTCGTCGTTGGTGAGCTGTGTCTGGCTCTGACGCGCGTACCACGGCTTGGCGAGATTCACCGGATCGAACACCCACACGTCGGCCTGAAGCGTCTTCGCGTCGACCTTGTGCCAGCGCTCAACGGTCTCGGTCTTCTCCGAGTAATTCGGCTGCACGCCGCGCTGATACTGCCCCTTCATCAGGTATTTCGTGTGCGTCGACCAGCACGTCGCCATCCCAGAAGCCCACGGTGTCCCCATTCCAGCTCGGGTACGCGTCGTCTTCCGGCGTGTGGCTGCGGCCGTCGGTATAGACGCGACGAACGTCGTTGACCATTTCGTTGATCAACCACGTCTGATTCGGGGTGACGATGAATTCGTGGAGGAATGGCTCGGTGAACCAGCGCGGCACGCCAGGCGGACGGCAATCGCTGATCGGGTCGTATCTCGCCGCCCGTGCGGGCGAGGTGGTCCGCTTTGGCTTTCACGACGGCCTGCTCCGGCGGGTGTGAGCTTCGCGGAGACAGGGCCACCGGTCATTCGGCAAATCCGGGTCGAAATGCAGCGACAGTTTGCTGCGCGTGTAGACGCCGGACCAGTCGCATGCCGGTTCAGCCATCTGCGGCCACGTAAGCGGCTTGCCGCCATGGGCCTGCTGTTTGAGCGCTTCGTACATCGCGTCGGACGTAGCGAAGCGCTCGCCGAACGCCTGAGCTTTTCCTTGTTCGCGGCCCAATTGGCGTCCTGATTGATCCAGGGAGGCGTGTTCTGCGCCCGAAGCCTCGGGATGACGAACGCGGCCGACCGCCGCGACAGCGATCAGCAGGACGCCGAGGCGTAGAGCTGGTTTTGTCGTCATCTGTGCGCCTCGGCAGCCGGCTTCCGCGTCCATCGCGCGCGACGCGCTCAGGATGTTGCGCAGTCCGTAGTTGCCCTCGTGGCACGCGTACTCGAACACGCGGCCCTGACCGTGATCGAGCGCAAGGTCGATGAAGAACTTCCACGGGCGCGTCCACGCCGCTGCGTCCTCGAGCGTCACCTCGTAGTGCAGCGGTGTCGGGGCCCGTCCGCGTGTACCGCTCCGTCACGTGAAGGTTCGCCGTGGAACCGCGGAAGCTCGCTTTGTCCGTCAGATTCGTGACCTCGACGACCAGCGTGTCGCCCTCCCAGTGTCCTCGTGAATCGCCCAGCCACTGGCGAATCGACGGGCGCGATGTGCGGCTGATCGGACGCAGCGGAATCACGCGCGCGTCATGAATCATTTCCGCGATGACCGCCACGTGATCCTGCGACTGCACGATCTGATAGTTGTTGTCGTACGCCGTCGGCGTCATCACGCCCGGCATGCCGCGCGACAGGCACCGCACCCACGTGCCGAGCTCTTCGGGGCCGGCGAAGTTGCCGGTCATGAAACTGCCGAACCCGAGCCTCGGCGTCGCGGCACGCTCCTGTCCCAGCGGCGTCATCGGCGGGGCATCGAACGTCACACGCTGAATCTCGCTCTCCCCAGTGATTCGGCGGGTTGACGTCTCGTCCCGCCCGCGCCGGCGCCGGTAGCGGCAGGGGCGGCCGCGGCGCCTGCGGCGCGTCGCGCGCGCTGAGATCGGCGCTCGTCCAGACGCCCTGGAGATCAGGCGCACCCCAAGGCGTGCGAGGGACCTTCCACGAGGCCGATGCGCGTGACTGGGCGCCTGGCTGCACCGCGCCGACGGCGACCAGAGCAACAGCCAGCACGAAGAGCGCCGTTCGCAGGCGAAGCGGCGATGCGGATCGTCTCATGGCGTCTCCTACGTTACGATGAAGTCGTGCAGCCCGGACACGTTAGCCGAAATCCGAGGCCGCGGCGAGTCGCTCAACGGCGTCGCCGTAACCCGGCTGCTACCTGGAGGAAACCGTCGATCTGATCCGTCGGGATGCAACTGCACCCGCTGCACGCGCCAGTTGTTCATGTCGGCCACGTAGAGCACGATCCTCGGACGGGCACGCGATGCCGTGAATCCAGTTGAACTGGCCGAGCTCGTGGCCCGACTCGCCGAGCACGCCGACGATGCGACCGTCGAGCGTCATCTTGTAGATGCGCCCGGGCTCCTGAGTCGGACGCGTACAGATACTGGGTCGGCGTGTTCGTGATGCAGATCGTCCACGGCTGCGTCTCGTCGGGCGGATTCATCGGGAGGTTGCCGAGCACCGGGTGCCGCGTCTTGTCGTACGGCGCGTTGAGGTGAATCATCCGCAGAAACTTGCCGTTGACGTCGAACACCTGGATGCGGCGGTTGCCGCGGTCGGCGACGTAGACGTTGTTCTGGCGATCGATGCCGATGTTGTGCGGGGTGTTGAACTGGCCGGGATTCTCGTCCGCATGCACGCCCCCTCTTCCCCGCGAGCCCCACGACGTCACCCAGTTCCCGTGCTTGTCGAACTTGGCGACCCGCGAATTCGTATAGCCGTCGCTGATGTAGATGTTGTCGTCTGAGTCCCATGCGACGTCGGTCGGCGCCCGGAATTGGCCATCGATGTGTAGGGTGGCGCCGCAGTGGCGCCGCGGCCGGGGCGGAACCAAAACTCCTCGGGGTCGTCAGGCCCTTCGGGACGCCGGCCAAGGTTGAGCGTCACGTACCCGGCCGGGTTGAACCTGACGACCGTATTGACGCCTTTGTCGACGACCCAGAGGTTGTCGTAGCTTTGTCGAAGCGCACGCTATGGGCATAGCCGAGGCCGTATACGCCCCTGCCGATCTCGCGGACGAACTTTCCGTTTTGATCGAACTCGAAGCAGCTGCGTCGACGCGTTGCCGTAGATCGGTCCCAGACGTCGCGCTGCCCGGATGGTTCAGCACGACAATCTGCCCTTTGGAATTGACGGCGACCCCGAGCACCTCGCCGAGGTTCATATCGGGCGAGTACTCTGAGGAAGTCTGCGGAGGTGTCGAAGGGAATCTTCGGCACGTTGGCGTTCTGCGGCGCTTGCGCGCCGAGGCGCACGACAGGGTGGGGCCAGGCAACATAGACCGAGGCGATTGCGGCCGCGCACACGATCACGAGAAGTCGTTTCGCCGACACCGTGGATGCGCCTGCCACGAGCTGCCTGACGACATCACGCATGTTTTTCTCCTTCTCCTTGGCGAGACGCGACGCCGCTAGGGCCTCGTTTGGACTCTACGCGGCGATTTATCTCGGTGTCAACGAAAAAGTGAGCTTTGTTCACTGAACATGTTAGGCTTCCGCAGACCGGCTATGGATTCAATCCAGGGGCACGCCGCGGGATACGCATCGGCAGCGCGCGCGATGGATCGGTCAAGTATCTCATTCCAGATCCATGCCCTATCCCTGCGCCAGCGTGTCGAGCCTGGCGGAAGGGGTCACCATCGATACCGAGGGAAATGTACGGCGCCGACTTTCTCAACGACGTGAGGGAAGTTGGTACTGAAGAAGAAATGGTCGCTGCAAGTAATCCGATGCTAATGTCATCGCGCTATCGCGGAGGATCGCCTATGAGAATCGGCTTGTTTGTCATCGCGGCGCTGCTGGCGGCGACATCCGCCGGGGCGCACCACAGCAACTCGGCGTTCGACCCCGACAAGGTGGTCGTGCTCAAAGGCACGGTCACGCAGTGGAAGTGGACGAACCCGCACGTGTGGATCTTTCTGTCGGTCGACGACGGCAAGGGCGGCAAAGAGACGTGGGAGATCGAGGGCCGGCCCCCGGCGTGTTGAGCCGCGCCGGCTGGTCGAAGACCATCTTCAAAGTCGGCGACACGATCACCGTGGATTTCAGCCCGGCGAGGACGGCAGCCGCACCGGCCTCACCACGCGCGTCACGCTCGCCGATGGGACCGTGCTCTCGAACGCGCCGCCGGCGCTTCCGTAGTCACGCGAGGAGGACATCATGTCGAGGACACTCGCGTGGCTGTCCGCGGCGCTCGTGTGCCTGCTGCCTGGATCGACGGCATCGATTCGCGCGCAGGAGACGCCGGCGCATCCGGATTTTACCGGTGTGTACTTCCCGTTCAATCCCAATGGCGGCCGCACGCGGCCGCGGCTGCGCAGCGCCGGCGGCGCCGCGACCGGCGGCCGTGATCGACGGGCGCGATGGGCCGGCCGGCGACCGCGCCGAAGCTCACGGCCGACTACCTGGCCAAATGGGAGGTCATGCGGAAGTCGCGCATGGCCGGATCGTCTGACACCGATCCGAACGCCAACTGCCTCTCTGCCGGCATGCCCTCGATGATGGGGATGGCCTACGGGATGGAAATTCAGCACACGAAGGACAAGGTCACCATCTACGGCGAGCTGAACGACGTGTATCGCCGGATTTATCTGGACGGCCGCAAGCCGTCACAGAGAACGCTCGACGATCCGACGTTCGCCGGGTATTCCGTGGGGCATTGGGAAGGGGACACGCTCGTCGTGGACACCGTGGCCCTGCGCGAGGACACGCTGCTCGACTTGTTCTCGCCGCACAGCGATCAGTTGACCGTGCACGAGCGCATCAGATTTACGTCGCCTGGCATCCTCGAGGATCGGACGACGGCCACGGATCCGAAAGCGTTGCTCGAACCCTTCACCCAGGTTCGTACGTATCGGAAGGCATCGCCGCCGAACGACGAACTGCGCGAGTTCTCGTGTGCGGAGGGTCTCAAGTCTGCCAAGTAACGCAGCCTGTGTAGGGCAGGAAGGGCTATGAACCACAAAGTGGCATCTGGATCGCCATAAGAGGGCAGTCATCGTGTCTGTATGTCAACGGGTGGCATCACCACCCACGTGGCCAGCTAAATTATCAAAAACAAAGAGCGAGGGATTGGCGGAGAGGGTGGGATTCGAACCCACGTGCCGGTTACCCGACAAGACGCTTTCGAGGCGCCCCCGTTACGCACCACTTCGGTACTCTCCGTAAGTGGGTCAACCACTTACGGTAGCACGAACAGCTCGAAAATCGAATTGCGAAAGGCCCTCCCTCTTCACCACCGAGGACGCAGAGTTCGCAGAGGATTCCGATTGGTCACGATGGTAGGCGAGTTCGGCCTTCAGTCGCTGCGCGAGACTTCGCGTACCAGTTCGGCGACATCCTTCCGGCTCTGCGCCGAGCGCGACGTCGGCCTGCGAAATGATGCCGACGCAGCGTCCCCGTTGGTCGACGACTGGGACACGACGGAGCTGATGCCGCTCCATCGTCGCGATGACGTGATCCAACGGTGCATCAGCCCGGACCGTGACGACCGGCTGCGACATACAGATTTCGGCCGTGTACGCCATCCGGGTTCTTTCCCTCGGCTACGACGCGGCACACGATGTCACGATCCGTAACGACACCGATGGGATGCTCGGCGGGATCGATAACTGGAATTTCTCCGCAGTCGCTCTGCGCCATCATCTTCGCAATTTGTTCGAGCGGTGTCTCCGGCGTGCAACAGGCCGGGTCGGGCGTCATCACGTCCTGGGCCAGCTTCGCCATGGCTCTCTCCGTTAGGTTAATGACTCGATGATGTCAATGCAGAATGCACAATGCCAAATGCACAATTCAGAGTGCGAGCACGAACCGACACCGCAGGAAATCGGCACTCATCTGCATTTTGCATTGTGCATTCGTGCATTTCACCTTCCAGCACTCGCCCTCCCAAAGCTCGTGCCATCCGATTCGTTCATGATCCGCTCACGGCTGGCTGCCAACCGAGCTCGAATCACCCGAACTCAGCAGCAACGAAAGAACTCCCGCCATCTCTGCTGTCGCTACCTGATTCGCTGAACGGGCGGCTCGGCGTCACAATAGTTGAAGGAGGAAGCCCCATGCGTGCGATCCGTTTGCTGTTCCGTACTTCTCGTGCTCGCGGTTGCCGGCGTGCTCGCCTACAACTACTGGACCGGGAACGGATGGACGCTGCGCCGCCGAGCACATCGGCGACGGGCGTCGATGCCGAGAAGGCGCGCGAGAAGGGCGCCGAGTTCGCGCGGGAGGCCGCCAAGACCACCAAGGAGGTCGCAGGGCGCACGGAAGTCGTGATGAGCGAGGCGGCGATCACGGCCAAGATCAACATCGAAGATGGCGCTCGACGACCATGTCAAAGCGCGGACCATCAACGTCGACACGACCGGCACCACAGTGACGTTGACTGGAACCGTCAACTCGGAAGCTGAGCATCAACGGGCCGTTCAGCTCGCTCGAGACACCGACGGCATCTCCCAGGTCGTCGACAAGCTCCAGGTCGCGAGTAGCGCCGCGCTGTTCAGCTGTTTCACCATCGTTGAGCTCGTGACGAGCTGGATCGTTGGCTGCAGCAGCGGCCGGGCTTCCATCCTGAACAGTGGCTCGGGCAAACCGTTTGCTGCAGCTCTCTCCACTGGGGATGGAGGGCTCTGGCAATGTATTGCAGAGAAACAACCGACACGAACGTTACACGGTTCCGGCATCTCCGACGCCCCGTCCTGCTGGTCGATCACGACCGGGAATTCGGTACTCTGATGCGGGTCGCGTTCGAATCGCGCGGCGAGCACCTGGGAGGTGGACCGACCGCATCAGCGACGCCCTGCGGATACTCACAGTCCACGCGTACAATCCCGTGATCATCGACTTGCGCCTCTACGACGGCAGCGGGCTCGACCTGCTGGCCGAGGCCGTCACGAAACGCCTATTGCTGCCGGAATGCGCCGTGATCCTCGCCAGTCACGATTTCACGGTATCGCGCGATTCGATTTCACCGAGAACGGCGCTCGATCTGGACGCGTTCCTCGACCGCCTCGTCGTGCTCGCCCTCGAGACCTCTGGCGACTCGAGATGCCGGGGCCCCGCGCATTCAGTCCGTGCTCTACATTGTGGAGACCAGCCGCGGCCCGTGGCGCGAGTCGGGCACCGGAGCGTTCCCGGATGTGCGCTTCTGCCTTCGCGATCTTTCGGGTGACGATTGGATGGTGGCATGAACCGACCGACCAGCTACAATCTGGCCGAATGACCCGCCATGCGGAAGACACGAGACCGACGCGCCGCGATCTTCTCAAGACTCTGACCCTGATCCTCGCGCCGGCGCTGCCTAGCAACGCGCCTCGAGGCGCAGGCGCCAGGCCACGTCATGAATGCGCTCAGCACGGCATGAGCGGCGCCGCAACCCGAGAGCTCCCAGCTGAAGTCGTCGAACACGCGAGGCACCACATCGCCGATACGTTCGCGGCGATGATTTCCGGATCCGAGTTGCCTCCAGGCCACGCCGCGATTCGATACGCCAAGGCGCATGGCGGAACCGGTGTGGCGACGATCGCAGGCTCCATGCTGACTGCGGGACCGGCCGACGCGGCGATGGCCAACGGCGTGATGGCCCACGCCGACGAGACCGACGATTCACATTCATTCTCGCAGTCGCATCCCGGATGCGCCGTCGTGCCTGCGGCGCTCGCGGCCGGCGAGGCTTTCGGTGTCGACGGCAGCGCGCTTCCTCCGTGCCGTCACGCTCGGCTACGACGTCGGGACACGAGTGGTGATGGCCATGGGCGGAATCACGTTTCGGAACGAAAGCCACAGGAGCACCCACAGCATCGCCGGTATCTTCGGTGCAGGGGCGGCAGCCGCGTGCACGGCCGGACTCGATGCACGCCAGATGCGCTGGATGCTCGACTACACCGCCCAGCAATCGTCCGGCATCGCCGCCTGGCAACGCGACACCGATCACATTGAAAAGGCCTTCGTATTCGGCGGGATGTCCGCGCGCGGAGGCGTCACCTCGGCGCTCGTCGTGCAGATCGGGCTGGAACGGCGTGGACGATATCTTTTCAGGCGCCGACAACTTCTTCCTCGCCTACGCGCCGGCGGCCGACCCGAACCTGCTCGTCGATCAGCTCGGCGCGCGTTACGAGATTACGCGGACCGACATCAAGAAGTGGACGGTCGGCTCGCCGATTCAGGCGCCCCTCGACGCCGTCGAGCTCATCCGCCGTCAGTCGTCCTTTCGACGCTGGCGACGTGCAGCGCGTCGATCGTACGCCTCGCGCCGACGGTTGCAGCCGTGGTCGACAATCGCGATATTCCTGACATCTGCCTGCAGCACATGGTGGCGGTGATGCTGCTCGACAAGACGGTGTCGTTTGCGGCGGCTCACGACAAAACGAGGATGATGGACGCCGCCGTGCTTCGACAACGCGCGAAGGTTCAGCTCGTCGGCGACCCGGCGCTGCAGCAACTGATGCCGGTTCGTGTCGCCGTCGTGGAGCTGACGCTGACGGACGGCACGCAGCTGACCGAACGCGTCGAAGCGGTTCGCGGCACACCGCGCAACCCCATGTCGCGGGCAGAGGTGGTCGACAAGTGCCACAGCCTGACGGCGCCAGTCATCGGCGCGGATTCCGCCACGAAGCTGATTGAAACGCTGCTGACGATCGAGCGTGTGACCAACATTCGGTCGTTGCGTCCCTTGATACAGCGAGCCTGATTCGCGCGGCAGTTATTGACCTTCCGGCTGAAGCCGGAAGCCGCATGTTGGCGGTTCCGCCTTCAGGCGGAAGAGACCCTATCCCCGTTTCTGCCTGAAAAATTCCTGCATCAGCTCGCGGCATCCGGTTTCGCGCACGCCAGCGACCACCTCGAATCGATGGTTGTGGCCGGGGAGCTCGCCGCCGCGGACGGTGGAGATCACTGCGCCGGACCTTGGCTCCGCTGCACCGAAGACGAGCGTGCCGGATGCGCGCGTGAATGAGCGCGCCGACACACATCAGGCACGGTTCGATGGTGACGGCAAGCGTCGCGTCAGTGAGCCGATAGTTGCCCACGCGTCGGGCTGCTTCGCGGATCGCTACGATCTCCGCATGGGCGGTGGGATCGCCGGAGCCGATCGGCTGGTTGAATCCGCGCGCGACGATCTCGCCCTCCACCGCGACCACGGCGCCGATCGGAACCTCGCCCGCATCACGGGCGCGCCGCGCCTCTTCGAGGGCCGCGTCCATCAGCAGCTCGAACGACGTCTCGAACATTACATGTAGAGATCGGACGGACAGCCGAAAGAGCGCACGGCAGGCGTCAGCGCGGATGCAGAGGCGAAGGCGTCCGCAGCGCTTTTGGCGCGAGGACCAGCTCGCGTGCGACGAGATACAGCAACCCGACCAGCAGGACGAATGGCACCAGCGAGAGCAGATCGGCCCGCGGTCCCTCGAAGAACGGATTGTTCGCCGTCGACCATTGCGTGATTCGATTGGTGAAATCTGCCGTCACGCCGGCCATGAACGCGATGAGAATGCCGGCAATCGCGCCGCCGGCGATGTAGCCCGACGCCATCAGCACGCCCGGGCTCTTGTCGCCCTCGGCAGTCAGCTGCTCTTCAGTCAGGTTCTGGTGCTTGTGCTTCTTTCTGACGTAGAGGTCGGCCAGCCATCGGACCATCCCCCGATGAAGATCGGGCTCGACGAGGAAAGTGGCAGATAGACGCCGACCGCGAACGCCAGCGACGGTATACCCGACATCTCGAGCACAATCGCAATCATCACGCCGAACAGCACCAGGCCCCATGGAAGCTGGCGGTTCAGAATGCCTTTGATGATGTACGACATCAAGGTGGCCTTGGGAGCATCGAACTTCGTCACCTGCCGCTCGCCGTCGGGTGTCACTCGGTGCGTGCCGTTGATGCCGGGGTCCACGAGAAAGACCGGCGTGCCGCCCGCCTCGACCAGATACTTGCCTGCCGGGCCATCGTCGGTCGACTGCTTGTGCCAGACCAGATATTCCTTGCCCTCGATACGTTTCACGATCGGTCAGCGTGCCGGGTCGACGCGCAGTGTCGCCGGAAAGTTTTCGACGTCACGCAGTGCCGCCGCCGCATCCTCGGCGGGGGCTTTGCTCACGCGCGGGACGTGAACCGTGGCGACGTCATTGAGCTTGAGGAGGATCGGTCCGAGGACCAGCGCGGACACGAGGGCCCCGACGACAATCGCGATCTGCTGGCTCCTGGGGTCGCACCGATCAGAAAGCCGGTCTTGAGATCCTGTGACGTCGTGCCGCCGTTCGACGAAGCGATGCAGACGATCGCACCGACCGAAAGCGCCGTCACGTAGTACGTAGGGCCCGTCCAGCCGACCAGCACGAACACGAGACACGTCGAGGAGCAGAGTCGCAACCGTCATGCCGCGAGATCGGGTTCGAAGATGATCCAATCTCGCCGGTCAATCGAGACGACACCGTCACGAACAGGAAGCCGAGGGTGACGATGAGAATGGCGCCGACGAGGTTCATGTGCAGCGGTCGCGCGAGCACGATGGCGGCCACGAGCGCGAGGCTGCCGAACACCACGACTTTCATCGACAGGTCGCGTTCGGTGCGAACAGTCGACGGTCCGGCACCAGCGCGCCCGAAAGTCTTTCAATCCTTCCGGGAGGCTGCTCCAGATCGTCGGCAGCGACCGCAGCAGACTGATGATGCCGCCGGCTGCCACGGCGCCGGCGCCTATATAGAGGATGTAGGCGCTGCGGATCTCGTCGGGCGACATCTCGCCAATCGGGACGGTGCCTGGCGCGAGCGCCGAGGTCGCGGCGCTCCCGAAAAACTTGATCGCCGGAATCAGCAGCAGGTACGCGAGCACACCACCCGCGCACATGATTGACGCGATTCGCGGACCGATGATGTAGCCGACGCCCAGGAGCTCCGGTGAAATCTCGGCTGCAATCGAGCCGCCGGCGAGGGGCGCTCCGAAGATTTTCTGCGGAACGTCCCGCCAGCCTTTGAACGCCACCATCAACGCCTTGTAAACGAGCCCGACGCCGAACCCGGTGAAGATTGTGGTCGCGCTCGTCGCCGCGCCACCGAGCGCGGCCTGCTCGCGCTTGGCCGATTCGGATGCCGCCGCACGCGATTCCGGCGACGCGCCGGCCTTCAACACCTCGGCACACGCTGTGCCTTCCGGGTAATTTCAAGACTCCGTGCTGGTGCACGATCAGCGCCCGGCGCAATGGAATCATCATCAGGATGCCGAGCAATCCGCCGAGCACCGCGACCAGGGCCACGCGGGCAATCTCGAGGTCGAACCCGAGAATCATGATCGCCGGCATCGTGACGCCGATCCCGAACGCAATCGATTCGCCAGCCGATCCAGCCGTCTGCACGATGTTGTTTTCGAGAATCGTGGCGTCGCGTCCCCCAGCTTGCCAAGCAGCCGGAAGAGGGTGATCGAAATGACAGCGACCGGAATCGAGGCGCTCACGGTGAGGCCGACTTTGAGCACCAGATACAAAGACGAGGCACCGAAGATCGCGCCGAGAAGCGTGCCGACGATGAGCGGCAGCGGCGTCAGCTCGGCCAGGTTCGTTTTGGCCGGGATGTAGGGCTCGAAACCCTGGGCCGGGGCACGCTCTGGTTCGGCACTGACGATGGCGAGCTGAGGTGCGGACATCTAGGCTCCTTCTAGAGCTATTCGATTCTGCCACGTTTCGCGATCCGCGGTGTCTAATTCCCCGAGAACGTCAACACGGGCAAGACCCGGGTTGCACGCGCGCATTCGATCTACCCGGGGTGAAGAGTCTCTGGAGAACGACGTCAACCGCGGAGACCGCCGAGTCCGCAGAGGGAATCCTCAGGCATTCTCGGCGATCTCGGCGTGCTCGGCGGTAGACACGACATTTCTCAAAGCTTCACTCCCTGCGCAAAGCCAAAGGAGGCTGGTGTGGCGCGCAGTCCGCTGACGATCGCGTTTCACGTCGTGTTTGTCGGTGCACGTTGATCGCCATTCCGCTGGTTGCACCGGCCGTTCTGCCCGCGCCTCCACGGCTCGAAGCGCCAACACTTGACACACCGGAACGCCCGGTCCCGGACACTCAGCAATTGCGTGCGATTGAAAACAGGGGAGCGGCGCCTTCCGCGCCAGTCAGGCCTGGGGCAACGTCAAGCCGCCAACGAAGATCAAAGGACGTAAAGCCGATCTATCCGGTGATCGCGCAGATCAGCAAGGTCCAGGGCATTGTGATCATCGAAGCGACGATCGGACCGAGCGGGAAAGTGCAAGATGCGAAGGTCCTGCGCTCGCATCCGTTGCTCGAGGCCGCCGCGCTCGACGCGGTCCGCCAATGGGAGTTCACGCCGACGCTTGTTGAACGGAAGTCCGGTGTCAGTGGTGATGACCGTAACCGTCGATTTCAGATTGCGACTTCACTAGGGCCTGTGGCCTGGTGTGTGGCTTCCGGCTTCAGCCGGAAGCTCAATGCCGCCGGCAGCTCTCTTCCGCCTAAAGGCGGAAGCCACACCCGGGCCCTGAGCCCTCGGCTTAAATGTCTCCGCCGATCCGCGTGCGTTGAAGTCGAGAGAACGGCCGGCCGCGGTTCCGGTGACGCGAAAGGCGCCGCCCATCTGAACGAAGTCGAGCGGTGTGACGCCCGGCGCACCGATCAGGTCCATCGCCGTGCGAACCGTCTCATCGGCGACGAAGGCCATCTGAAGATCGACGTCGCGACTCTTCGCGTTGATGTTCACACGTCCGGAGTTGCGCGTCGTCGATCGTCACGCCGGCTGCAAATGCGAGCGGGCCGTCGGGCCCGAGCAGCGCCAGATATCCGGGCACGCGAGCAGGATCCGCGACGTCGGCCGGAGGAAAGATGCGGCCGTACACCACTGACAGATCGCCGTGTGCGACCTGGCCCCACTGCCAGCTCACACCCTCCCAGAATCCCCAGTTGTGATCGTGATAACCGGCGGCGTTCTCGAACACGAGCGACTCTCCACCGATTCGAAGCGTGCCGCGCATGGTACCCGCCAGGACCGGCACGACATATCCCGACACCCACCCGCCGGCGCCTCGAATTGCGCTCGGCGGCAGCGATTGATTCGGTGCTGCTTCGAGGACGATTTCGCCGGTGACTGAGGCGCGCGGCTTTAGCCGCGCGGCCGCAGGCCTAAAGGCCTGCGCCACAGAACCCGGCGCTAGAAGCTGCGTCACCGAAGCATCGCGATCCGGATCGACCGCAAGCGTCATGCGATACGTGCGCCCCTCGAGCCTCACCCCGTTCCCGGCGATCTCCAAATCCGGCGCGTTCGCCAAAACGAGAGCCTCGTCGACTTCTTCATGGGCTGAATAGTTGCTGGACCGGCCATCGCGCTCGATCTGAACGCGGACGGTCGCATGCCGTCTGCCGGGCGTGTCGGCGCTGTGGCCCCACGAGGAACGTCACATACACGCGCAATCGTCCGTCGCGCGTTCGTCCGTTGAGATGTACAACCACTCGGCCCACGACCGGGCGCGCGCGGGAACATCGGGAATGGCGTGAAAGCGGTCCATCGCGCGGAGGACACCGCCCGATTCGGGCCTCGACCAGCGGTCGTCGCCGGGTGCATCGGTCCACGATTTGATCCCGGCGATCTCGGAATCTCCCAAAGACCGTTCGAGGCTCGGAATACCGCCGGTCGCTGATACGGCAACTGGTCCGTTCCGTGTCATCAAGAAAACACGGGAGTGTCTGGATGGCGAGGCGATGGCTACACGATCGGCAAGATCCGGCGCGCCCAGCACGCTTGATGTCACAAAGCGCGCACTCGGCACCGGATCCGAACGGCCCGCGCACGACCAGATCGCCGCCGCCATTCAATGCCGGCGAGCGGGCCTGCTCCAGGATCACATGTCCAACGCCCAGCAGCTCCGCCATTACGGCGATGCCAAATCTGAATCCCGCCGCGAGCACAGCAGCGCGGATCGGCCGTGTCATCAACGAGCGGCACGCGAGACGGAACATCATGATCAAGAAGCTCCGCTACAGGGTTCAAGAGTTCAAGGTTCCGAGGTTCGGTTCGAGGTCACATAGGTCCTGGAGTTCGGCTCGAGTACTGGGTGGTGAACTGCCGAACCATGCTGAACCGGCTTGAACGCTGAACTCTCGAACCCGACCGTGCCTGTCGTTCAACGAGCGTCATTGCTCAACCGTTCCCGTTTCATCGTCAGATGCCGCCTGGCCCGACAGCGCGAGCAGCGGGTTGTGCGTCACCACGACGATCGCCGTGCCGTCGGCATGGACGCGGTCGAAAAGGTCGGCGATCTGTTCGCCGGTGTCCTCGTCCAGCTCACCTGTCGGCTCGTCGGCCAGCAGCAGCGCCGGACGGTTCGCCAGCGCGCGAGCGATCGCCACACGCTGCATCTCACCGCCCGAAAGCTGCGACGGGCGGTGGCGGGCTCGGTCGAGCAACCCGACGTAGTCCAGCAGGTCGCGCGTCCGATCGCGGCGCTCGGACATCGGACACCCCGTTCCGCCTGGGGCAGTTCGACGTTCTCCCACGCATCGAGCATGGGCAAGAGAAAGAATCGCTGGAACACGAAGCCCACGCGCGTCAGCCGGATCCGGCTGCGCTCGGACTCAGTCAGCCTCGACGCGTCGTGTCCCTCGAAGATCAACGATCCGGCCGTCGGGCTGTCGACACATCCCAACAAGTGAAGCAGCGTGGACTTACCACATCCAGACGGCCCGGTGATGGCGACGTATTCGCCTTGCGCGATCTGAATCGAGACGCTCCGAAGTGCCGTGACTGGACCGGACGGCATGGGGAACGTTCTCGTGAGATCCCGTGTTTCGACGATGGCGGTCATGAGATGGTCTCGAGGCGGAGCGTCGCCGCAATCGGCAGCCGCGTGGCAATCCAGATCGGGATACACCGCCGCCACCGCACCGGTCATGGCAAGGAGCGCGAGATGAACGAGCACCGCGCTCGGTTCGAACACGAAGAAATGGACGCGGTCCGGAATACCGGGCATCTGGCGCAGGATGCGATCGAGTTGCGCGGCAAGCGCCCAACCCGCCGGCAGCGGAGAGCAACCCGCCCACGCCAACGAGCCAGCACGGTTTCCCAGAGCAGCGTCGCCGCGATGCGCCGGCGAGGAGGCCGAGCGCGCGCAGGGCGGCAACCTCGCCCGAGCCGCTGGTTCACCGACACGGTGAGAAGAGTCGCCACGAGGAGGAACGCGAATCCCAGAGTGATGGACGAGAGGACGGATGAAATCTGGCGGAAATAGGCGAATCCGTTGGCGCTGCAGTTGCTCGACGATCTGTTCGTTCGAAAAGGCCTGCACGTCGGGGCGCCGCTCCCGATCGCTGCGACGACCGCGGCGTCGCGCAACCGACCTCGGGTCGCGCCTTGACCAGCATGACATCCGCCTCATCATCACCTCTGGTCGCCCGGGCTCGATCGAGCCCCTCCGGCGTGACCGCGCACTGGTAAGATCCCTCCCGTCTCCGAACGCAAACTCGGCGATTCCCACGACGCGCAATCTCCGACGGCCGGTAGAGCGGTGGACTCCCCAGGCGCGCGATATGCGCAGCTTCACAGACGATGCCGGTGAAAGGCTCAGCGACTCGGCGAGGCGCTGGCTACACCGATGAGCGGCGGTTCTCGAGCCGTTCCTGCGGACTGAAACCCATTCCCGATACGTCATTCGCCATGCTTTGCCGCTCGGCCCCTGGCGACACGCTCAGGACCGTCACGTCTCGATGTTTGTCGACGACTTGCAGACTCGCCAGCTCGACGACGGACGTGATGGCTGATCCGTCCTTCACCTCCGGCAGGCCGGCAATCGTGCTCTCGCCAAATCGGCTTGCATGACGGATCGGGCGCTCTAAACATCACGCCGTCGGTCGCCGTGACCCTGACGTCGTAGCCGGTCGAGTCCAGCAGCTCGCGGAAGGACACGAGCAAACCGCGCGACAGCAGCAGCATGTCGAACAGGAGCGCGCCGATGACCGTGACGCCGATGGAGCGCCAGCACGCGCCCGCTCGGCTGCGACCGTCCTCCACGCCAGCGCCATGGAAGTCATCGGCCGATCAGCGAGACCACGTCGCGGCTGAAGCAACGTCCAGGAGGCAACCCGAGCCCGGCCACGATTCCGAGGGGACAGCAAACGCGATACCGCCTGAGCACGATAGAACCAGTGACGCCGGACGAAGACGAGGGTCGTGTCGTAGCGCCACTGGAAGAATGCGGTTGACGAGGTTCTGCGCCGACACAGGCGATCAGCATTCCGAACACAGCGCCGACGGTCGCGATCAGCAGGCCTCTAGAAGGACCTCGACGCAGAATCGATCGCGGCGGGATTCCCATCAGGCGCAGAATGCCGATGATTTCCCGGCGCTCGTCCGCGCGGATGACCATCAGCGCCAACAAGAAACGCAGTGCTGCCGGCGACGGTGACGATGGCGATCGCCCAGTGAAATCGATCGAGCACGACGAACGGGTCGTCGCCACGACCCGACGGCATCGTCGACTCGACAATCAGACCGGGGGCGCGTGTTTCCAACACACGCACCACTGAGCCGCGTCCGCCGGATCGGCCAGCGCCAGGTTGATCGCACTCACCGATTCGGTCGACTGCGGGTCGTCCCGATCAGCCGTCAGGGTGATGAGATCGGGGCAGGTGAACGCGCGCTTCGAGCCGTTTCGCGGGAAACTTCTTCGGGTCCGGAGTGGGCTCAAGATTCCGGCGACTCGAAATCGAGTCGCGCGATCGCCATGAGCATCGAGCGCCAGCGTAACGACATCGCCGGCACGGATGTGCTCTTGCTCGGCCAGTTGTCGCGAAAGCAGGATGTCGGAGTTGCGATTCGCCCGAAGCTCCGCCAGGCGAAGACTATCTGGGCGATCGAACAAGCCACACGCAGAGTAATGAAGGATTGGATAAAACGACGCACCCTCTTACGTTACACCACGCGTCGGAATGACGCCCCGACCTCGCGGCGACGCGTTAGCGGGACGGCGGAGCGGCGGTGACCCGTAGCTCAGCTCAGGCAGGAATCTGGCAACCTGGTTTGATTTCCCGAGATGAGCGCGTTGGCGTCGAGCGTTCATCTGCTGGAGTGCGTCCTGGCTTTCGAGACCCGCGCGGTTGCAGGGCGGCTGCCCTTTGATCGGAGCTCGGCCACACACGAGATGAAGTCGAGTCAAAGAGTGAGAAGCGATTGGGAAATCAGCGGCCTGGAGGCACGACGTTCACCCTTCAGGGCATCGTCAGCGATTCGTCTCCTGAGCAATCCGTACTCGAGGCTGTCGACCAGCGCCTGCAGGCTGGCCTCGATGATGTTCTCGTTGACGCCGATCGTCGTCCAGGTCGACGTGCCGTCGCTCGACTCGATGAGCACGCGCGTCCGCGCCGCAGTCCCGACCGACGGAATCGACGATCCGGACCTTGTAGTCGGTCAGCCGGACGGTCTGCAAGATCGGGATAGAACTTGACGAGCGCCGATCGCAGCGCGCCGTCGAGCGCATTCACCGGACCGTCGCCGTCGGCCACGGTGTGCGCGTGTTCGCTGCCGACACGAACCTTGACGGTCGCTTCGCACACCGAGCCTTCGCCCTCCGAGCGCATCGACACGTGGTAGGCGTCGACCGTGAAACGGCGTCGGCTCGTCTCTGAGCGCGCGCCGGATCAGCAGCGCGAGCGATCCGTCGGCCGCTTCGAACTCGTAGCCCTCGTGCTCGAGCGCCTTGACGCGCGTCAGCATCGCGCTCAGCTCGGGCGTGTCCTTGGCTGACGTCGAAGCCGAGCTCGCGCGCCTTCATGATGATGTTGCTGCGGCCGGCCAGCTCGCTGATCAGCACCTGCCGGCTGTTGCCGACGAGCGCCGGATCGATGTGCTCGTAGCTGCGCACCAGCTTCTGCACGGCGTTCACGTGCGTGCCGCCCTTGTGCGAGAACGCCGCGGCGCCCACCCACGGCAGTCGCGGATTCGGGCGGACGTTGGCGACCTCGTCCACGAACTGCGAGAACTCCTTCAGCATCGGCAGCGACTCGGCTGGAACCGAGCGACTTCTTCAGCTTGAACGCGAGATTCGGGATCAGCGTCGTCAGGTTGCAGTTGCCGGTACGCTCGCCGATAGCCGTTGATCGTGCCCTGCACGTGCGTCGCGCCGGCTTCGATGGCCGCCAGCGCGTTCGCGACGCCCAGGCCGATGTCGTCGTGCGTGTGGATCCCGATCCGGACGCCGAGCCGCGCGCGCGCGTCGCGCGTGATCGCGGCGATCTCGGCCGGAATCGATCCGCCGTTGGTGTCGCACAAGCACGACGATGTCGGCGCCGCCGCGTTCGGCCGCCTGCCAGCGTCGCGAGCGCGTACTCGGGATCGTCCTTGTAGCCGTCGAACGCGTGCTCGGCGTCGTACACGACGAACGCGGCCGTGCTGCTTCAGGTAGCGGACCGTGTCGTCGATCATCGCCAGGTTCTCTTCTGGCGTCGTCTGGAGCACTTCGCGCACGTGCAGCAGCCACGTCTTGCCGAAGATCGTGACGACCGGCGTCTCGGCGTCGACGAGCAGGCGCACCTGCTCGTCGGCCTCGGCCGGACGCCCTTGCGCCGAGTCGATCCGAATGCGGCAAGCCTGGCGCGCGCGTGAACCGTCGTCGTTTCGCCTCGTCGAAGAACTCGATGTCCTTCGGGTTCGAGCCGGGCCAGCCGCCCTCGATGTAGTGCACGCCGAAGGCATCCAGCCGCTCGGCGATGCGAAGCTTGTCGGCGACGGAAAACGATACACCCTGACCCTGGCTGCCGTCGCGCAACGTCGTGTCGCACACCTCAATCGGTGAACTCATTAATCTCGTGCGGGCTCCGCCCCACACCCCGGTTCTCGGTCGCTTGCGTGGGGCCCTGGCAATGCCTCCGCGCCGCTCGCAGGCGGCGGCGCGCGCCGTGCGCGCCTAGCGTCAGTTGGGCGATGATAGCTCAGGTGGCTGCGGATCCACCGCTTACGACAGACTTCGAATCAGCTGCGTCAACGGCGGGCACCACGGACGAGACGCGCGTACAGCGCGATTTGGCCGCGATGGTAGTCCCTCGTGCGAGATGCCGTGATTCATCCAGGCCACTCGCGTTCCTTGCTCGCCGTCGAAGCGCGTGATCCGCCGCAGCATGAACAACTCGCCGGCGCGCCGGATTTCCTGTCGCCTTCAGCGTGCGTCCGTTTCAAAAGCCTTCACGAGCGCCGCCTTCCTGAGGGCGCTGGGCAGGATGCCGCGCATGCTCCTTCAGCAGCTGCGGGGTACGACTTTCGGCGGGAGTTGCCAGTCCGGCCTCGTCAGCTCGCCGGCCATCATCAGCCCGATTCGACGACGTGAAGACCGATTTCGGCGGCAGTGCGGCTCTCGGCATGCGGGCGGAATTTCAGGTCGGTCTCGAAAGGTTCTCGATCTCCTCGATGACGCCGTCACGTGTACCTGCCAGGCTTCGAGGCGCTTCTTCGAGCAAAGAGGAAAGCGCCATGCCGCAGCATTATGCAAGGTGGCGGCAGGAAGGGCAGGCAGGTCTCGGCCTTCCAGCCCCCTGCCCCTCCAGCCTTCCTGCCCCTCCAGCCTCTCCAGCCTCTCCAGCCTACGGAGGCCCTTGTCCCAGGGACCCGTGATGGCGAAGGTGATCCCAGGCGTTTGGATGTTGACGAACAGCCACTGGCCGTCCGGGCTAAAGTGCGCGCCTGCCCACTCTTGGCCAGTGTAGCTGCCAGGCGTGACCGACTTTCCCGCAGCCGAAATCTGAGCGGCCGTCAGATTGATGTTGTTCTGGGCGAACGTGAAAGTATGGCCGTCGAGTGTCAGGCCGATCAACCGCCTCACCAGCGGTGAAGTTGTCGCCGGGCCGCATCTTCGCACAGAAGAAGTCCGCCGCGCGGCGTGACAGGTGATGTTGTCCGGATTATCGAGCTCGTCGGAGGTCGGTGAGTCGTAAAATGAGCTTGAGGGTTTTCTTTCTGGGATCGAACTCGAAGACCTGACCTTCGCCAACCTGGCCGCCATTAGTCGAGAGGAAGAAGCCTGTTCGGTCTCCCCACCACGCCCCTTCGAGACGATGGAACTGCGCCCCGCCCTTCGCAGTAATCCCTGTTGAAAGCAGGACTGGCGTCGTGGCCTCGAGGATCGTCGATGCGAACCCAGGCAACCTCCCACGTTGTCCCGAGCGGGTAGGCTTGGAAAAGCTGCGCGTTGTCCTCGTTGCTTCACTTTCAGCATGACTAGTCGCCCGCCCCGATGCGGTTTGCCGTACCGATCGGGCACGAACTTCTGTAGAAGCCGCTGGTGTCGCCGTCGTCCTCGGTCTCGTAGATATAGCCCGTCCGCGGATCGATCATGCAAGCTTCGTAGGCAAAGGCGCCCATGTCGTGAAATTGGCTTCGGATTTCCGCCGAAGATGCCGGACCTCGGAATTGCCATCCATGATTGGGAGCAGCAGTCGGAGTCACTTCTTCACCCGTGATCCAGGTTCCCCATGGCGTCACGCCCCCGGCGCAGTTGCGCCATGTGCCCGCCAAGGTGGAATATGCCGACAGCCAACGCCCGTTCTGAGCGTCGAATATCACGTTCGTGTTGCCCCCATTGGCGTCGTCACGGTATGTGATGTCGTGGCCGCGACAGATACGGCGCTCCGCCCGCCCCTCATGATTGCGGCAGATCACCAACAAACCTGACTCGTCTTCATCATCCTCTTCTGTGGCCATTACGGCGCCGACCGCGCCTCGTCGCTGCGACCCTTGAAGCGCGTCACGATCGGGGCCGTTCAGCACCCCGGATGATGCCCATGCCGTCGTGCAGGTTAGGGCACTTGACGCCGTCCGCCATGACATCGCCGGTCCAACTGTATGTGATGTATTTGAACCCGTCAGGCAGCTGGATCAAGGGCAACCCCGTCGCCTCGTCATTCTTCTGGGCTGATCGGACCATACGGGTCGGAGCGCCAGCGGCGAACCTTCCGCGCGGCGCACCATGAAAGAGCTGCAACGACGCCGTACCACACCGCGCCTGCGCCAACCGCGCTGCGCTTGAGGAAGCTCCGCCGACTGCTCGTGCTCACTCCGCGAGTGGCTTCATTCGGTTCGATCATTGACCGCTCCTTTCGTCGAAGACGCAACGCACGCCGACCGCATGCAGTCCGACGCTGATTGACGCGGCGAAGCGTATCGAAGCGGTGTAACGGCGCTCCGAATGACTCGTGATCAATTCGTAAAGATTTTGGGGGTCGAAGCGAACTAGAAGCTGGAGGCGGAGAAACTCGCTACGCTGCCTTCGAGACGGAGCCACCAGCGCTGACGACAGGCGAGGGCAACGCACTGGTTGATATGGAGTGAGCCACGAGTATGCGGCAGCTCCCACCACCGTACGCGTGACTTCGCGACGCGTTCCGATCGGCAGTACTTGCATGTCGCGCGGAGGTCACGCTCCATTCATATCAGATCCCGCCGCCGATCCCGGCGATCGAAGTTACTAACGGATGAGGTCCGCTGATGCGTTTTGACGCTGTCCTTCAACTGATGTGCTGCCCTGACGCAAATCCACAGAGAAGGCGCATCGCGCCGCGCCAGCGGCCAGGACGACCGTGCGCGTTTGCTCGCCATGGACTGGATGCCTGAAGACCACCCGGTGCGGTCCGATCGGGAATTCGAGGTTTCCGATCGGCGTTTCGCCCACCGGCTTCCCATCGATCAGCACTCTCGCTCCAGGGCTGCGCGTTGAGGCTCAGCTACTCCCATCGGCAGGTCCACCGAGATGAACGTCGCACGGCCTGGCTGGATGACGACCGATTGACTCGAACGATACTTCAATGATTCGTTCACCAGTTCTGAGTTCATGCTGGCCGGCAGAGAGCACGAACTGGTTGCGGTCGCTCGAGCCGACGAACCTGCCGTTCTCGTAGATCCTCGACTTGAATCGGCAAGATCGATCGATGCCCATCCTGGCTGCGGCGTCAATGCGGCCGGCGCGATCTCGTCACGAGGTGTGGCTTCCAGCTGGCTCGCCGCTGCAGCAGCAGTCAGGCCGACCGCCGATGCCGGCAACAGATTGATGAACGGACTGACGATCGGACGGGCGGGCAGCACGCTCTGATGATGGGTCGGATCATCGGGCGCGACGCCAATCGTGCACGGCCCGCACGCCCAGATAGGTACTCGAAACCGGTGACCAGCAGCAGCGCCGGCACCCACCACTTTGCTGACGTCCCTCGTTCGCCCGGTCTCGCCGCCGGTCGGAGCTTTCCGACTGATCCATCTCCTCGGCCGAATGCGCGCTGACCTTGCGTTCGGGGTCCTTGTTGTCGAACACGACGCGAGCAAGTTCCTCGGGCGGCACCGGCCAGATGAACTCGGACTTCGCCGCCGACGCACGAACTGGCAAGTCGCTCGGCGTCGGCTCTTGTTTCACGGCTGCTGATGCCCTCATCGAGCCTCCCGCGTAGTTCGACACCTGGCGTGTCCCAGGTCTGAACAAGTCAATCTAATGCACGCCAGGAGAAGGAGCCAATAGTCCGCAAAAAGTCTGCAAATCCTTTAAAAAATGGTCCCGCTTTCACGGGCTTTCTCTGCGGCGCGCCACTAGGCGGCCGCTCGTTGGTGGAGGCTGCAACGACCTTGCCGCGCGGATGTACGCGCTCATTCTGGACGAAATACGTCATCGAGTCGAATCACATCCACGCATCGACTTGACTTGCGCGAGCGGCTTGCCGCTACGGTTGTGCCTTCGGTCGTGACTCGATGCTCGGAAGTTCGGTGTGAATCCGACGCTGCCCTCGCAACTGTAAGCAGGTCCGAAATCCGCACGCACGCCACTGCCTCGATGGGCGGGAAGGCGCGGAAAGTAGATCGAGCCTGCGAAGCCAGGAGACCGGTCCAGTCACGCCTCAGACTGCTTCCGAAGGGGAAGCCAGGAGGCCGCATGACTCGTCTCGCCTGCGCGTTTCAAGTTGCTCTCATCACGCTGGTCGCAATCCTCACGGCTCCAGCCGTGCTGTACGCCGACACACTGAGCGGCTCAATCGTCGATGCTCAAGGCCTGGCGCTCGTGAACGCGAACGTCAGACTGCTGGATCGCACCAGCGGCGAACAGCGAAGCTAGCGGTCACTCAGAAAAGACGGCGGCTACAGCTTCGACGGAATACGGTCTGGCTTGTATGTCATCGAGGCAGATGCCGCCGACTCGGCACTCATCGGGTCTCGAGAGGTGAACGTTCGAGGCAATCAGACGCTCAACCTGACGTTGAAAATCGCCGCGGCGCAATCCGAAGTGCAGGTCACTCGCCTCGAGCACACCGCAAACGATCACCGAAGTCGCTAAAGCCGTGGACATCGTCAGCGGTGAGCAAATCAATCTCCGAGGCGTCTTCCAAATCTCGGAAGCCGTGCGGATTCTTCCCGGCGTGCAGGTCAAGACCCAAGAGGGGCCCGGGAGCTTTACGACGATTCGAACGCGAGGGCTTCGCTCGTTCGATACCGCCGTCTTGATCGATGGATTGCGGTTTCAGGATTCTGGCAGCCCGCAGGACGACGTCACCGGATTCCTCGAGGATTTGATGACGACCGACACGGAACGCGTCGAGCTCCTGCGCGGCTCGAGCTCATCGCTGTATGGCTCCAGTGCCATGGCCGGCGTGATGAACATCGTCTCGCGTTCCGGCGGTGCTCCGACGCATGGCGAGCTTCGCGCCGAAGGCGGCGGCCTGGGAATGTTTCGCAGCGTCGCCGGAATCGGCGGTGGAGCAGCGGACAACCGCGTCAACTACAGCGGCAGTCTGTCTTACGTCAACGTTGCGAGACGGCGTCCGCGACGAAAGTCCTTACAACAATACGAGCGCTCAAGGCATGGTGCGCTTCTCCCCGCGGCCGGCAGATGACGCTGACCGGCCGCGTCTGGGGAATTCACGCCGATCGTGACCAGCAGTGAGAAGTCCGGCGTTTACGCCGGCCATTCTGGCCAACTCGACTCCCGGCACGGTGCCGGCCATACCGCTGCCCACCGACCAGCTGAGCTCTTCGAACGCGGGTTGCCTTTCAATCCCGGCAACGCCACGCACATCCCCAATCAGATCGATCCCGACGGGAATCGGCTGTCGTCGTTCTTCAGCGGAACGGCGACATGGCAGCACGCGGTATCCAACGACACCACCTACAGAATCGCGTATCAAGGCATGTCGATACCCGCCGGGGCTATCGCGACGGGCCTCTGGGCACGAGCGACTTCGATCCGCCGTTGTTGACGACGAGCCACTTCCAACGGCCGCACCGATACGATGCAGGCGCGAGTCGATCACCGTCTGGGCGCACGCAACTTCGTGACCGCTGGCTACGAGTTCATGCGCGAGAATTACTTCAACTTCAACGACACGGAAATCAGCGACATGCGCACCGACGAAATCGCGCTCAGCCAGCGCAGCCACGCTTTGTACGCTCAGGATCAGGCGCAGCTCGCCGGTGGGACGGCTCCAGGTGACCGTCGCGGGCCGGGATGCAGTTCTTCGACCTGGATCAACCGGACTTCTCGGGGACGGCGACGAATCCCTTACGAGGGCAACATCGCCACCATCGATCACGCCGAATGCCTACACCGGCGATCATCTCCGCTGCGTATTTCTTCCAGAACAGCCAGACGCAAGCTGCGCGCACACGGCGGCAACAGCTATCGGGCACCGAGCTCGTTCGAGCGCTTCGGCGGCGACCTGTCGTTCGGCGCCACGTATTTCGGCGACCCGCGCCTCAGACCGGAACGTGCCGTGGCCTTCGACGTCGGGCGTCGATCAATGGTTGTTCAACTCGAAAGTCCAGGTGAGCGGCACGTTCTTTCTGGACCGACCTGGAGGAGACGATCCGCTTCGAAAGCACGCTTGCCTCCCGACGACCCGTTCGGGCGGTTCTTTGGATTCGCCAACGGCAGCGGCGGCGACGCGAACGGGCGTCGAACTGAGCGCGCATTTCTCGCCCACGCAGCGAACTCAAGCCCAGGTTTCCTATACGCACGTCAATTCGAGTCGGATACGCCGACATTCGGCGCCAACTACTTCAAGACTCTCGGACTCTCCCCGCACACCTTCGCGCTTTCATTCACGCAATGGGTCTCGCCGCGTTTCCATGCGACGTTCGACCTGTTCGCGAAAGGCGGATATGACCTCACCATGTTCGGAGCCGCGAACCGACTCTTTCAGTTCGACAGTACAGCCAAGGCCAACCTGATGCTGGGTTACGAGCTTCCCATCGGCGGGCGGAAGGGCCTCGAGATCTACACAAGAATCGAGAACCTGTTCTGACCAGGTGCCGCTACGAAGACGGCGTTCATAGGCCCGGGATTCTGGGCGGTCGGCGGGTGAGATTCAGCTATTAGATTTGGCTGATCCGGAGGTAGCGCAGGCCTTTAGGCCTGCCCAGCGCAGGCAGCAGCCCCAAGCGGCTGCGCTACTTGCCACATTCTAGGAATCAAAACGCGTTGCCGATAAAGGGGAGCATCCGGCCGAAGTAGAGCACCATGCTCCACGCCACAATCGACACCGCCCCGGCAACCTTGAAGCCCAGGGGCGTGTCCTCGCCCGCACCGATCGTGAGGGCCCTTTTTCCGTGACGAGTCTCGAAATAGGCGATGCTGACCATCGCGACGATCAGAAAGAAGACCTTTGCCCACCATGAGGATTGACGATGTTTACTGATTGGGCGCGCCGATGAAGAACAGACTGCCGGTGATGAAGTTGAGCGCCAGGCCCGCTGCCGCGAACCACCGGAACTGCATGGCGGCGGCAACGGACACGCGCCGCATGTAGCCGAGCAGGCGGAGGTCGAGAACGCCCGCGGCGCCGATCAGCAGCGCCAGGCCGACGAAATGCAACGTCTCGCAGATCGCCCAGAGCCACCGCTCGTTCACCATGACCTGCGAAATCCAGGTGCTCTTCAGCAACGTGACGATTGTTTCTGCCATCGGATGCTCCTAATCCCGGAAAGCAACTTGACTTGACGTGGTAGGAGAGCGTCTCAACGAGAGCAAAACGTGCTCAGCTACCACGTCAAGTCAACTGATTCCGATCTAGACGTACGCCATGAACCGGCCGGCTGCGATCGCCGCGAGCCAGATGACGATCGACGCGACCGCCAGCAATTTTGCCGCGCCGCCAATCGAAGCCTCTTCGACGCCGCGTCCGTAGACGGCACGCTTGATCAGGAAAATCGTCCCGACCCCGACGGCGATCAACCCGAGCTTCCAGTGAAACAGCCGCGACGGCCCCTTGGTTGTCGCGTCGGATGCAAACAGCAATATGCCGGTCACCGCGTTGATCCAGAAACCAATCCACATCACGCGGAACGACTTCGCCATCGCCGCCAGTTCGATCTGATCGCCGAACCCGAGCACGCGCAAATCCAACGCCCAGCTTGCGCCAACCAGCAAGGCGAGTCCGACCGTGTGCAGCGTAAGCACCGTCGGATACGCCCAGATCGTCCCCGACTCGCGCAACCAGGTCGAGAACGCGCTGTGTTCGAGCGATCCGAGAAACACCATCATGGAAACCGATCCTTTCGCCGATCGAAGGGATCGTACTCAGACAGTGCTCCGCGGATTTCTGAAGAGTTCCTGAACTTTGCGACAGATGTTTCGATCTCGCGTCGTGTTCTGACGAGCGAGTGACGACTTCATGACTTCGATGTCAGAAATCCGCTCAGCAAAATGAAGTTCGTAAAGAAAGCATCTCCTCCGATCGCTTTCTTTAGATAGCTGACGATGAATTCAGAAACTCTTAGGGGTACGCGCGCGATCGCATCGATTACGCTGCGAATATGCCGTCATTACTCGGTCTCTTTCAGTGGATGGCCGCCACATCAGTCAGCGTGGGGATCCGCGAGATCCATCTGGGCATATCCGGTGATCGAATCGGCGCACGTGCTCGGGATCACGATATTCATGGGGCTGCTGCTCTTGTGGGATTGCCGTCTGCTCGGCGTGACGCTGCGCGCTCATCCCGGTGACGCAGGTGTGGAAGCAACTCATTCCGTGGATCACGGCCGGCGGAATCATCATGGCGATCAGCGGCGGCCTGCTCTTCTGGTCCGATCCGGTGCGCTTCTACGGCAACGTGTTTTTCGCGTGAAGGTGCTGGGATTGCTGCTCGCGGCCGGAAACGCCGCCGTGTTTCACGTCGGCATCGAGCGGCGCATCGCGGACTGGGATCGAGTCGCCGGTCACCCCGTTTGCGGCCAAGGTCGCCGGTGTCGTGTCCATCGCGCTCTGGGCACTCATCATCGTCTCCGGCCGCTTCGTCGCGTACAACTGGTTCAAGCCTCTTGTCTAGGCACGAACATTCTTGCGTGGTGGTCGTGAGTCTGCGCGGAGAACTGAGGGAATAGATGCTGCCGGCATTTCAGTGGCTTCAACAATCCTGGCTGGGGACGACCGTCAACAATTCGAACTGGGCCTTTGCAGCCATCGAGGCCGGTCACCTTCTCGCGCTCGCGGCAATCGGCGGAGCCGTAATCGTTGTCGATCTTCGATTGATGGGATGGGCGTTCAGGCGTCAGCCGGTTGCCGAGATCGCACGCAGCGCGCAGCCGTGGCTCGTGTGGAGCCTGATCGCAATGTTTGTCACGGGAGTTCCGCTCCTGTCCTCGCTGGCCGCGACGAAGTGCTACTTCAACGAACCGTTCCGCTGGAAGATGTATCTCCTGGGCGCCGCGATCCTTTTCACGTTCACCGTCCATCGTTACGTCGCGATGAGAGACGACGCCGGAATCCATACCGCGCTCGCCAAAGCAACCGCGATCGTCTCCGTCCTGCTTTGGTCCGGCGTCGGCATCATGGGACGAGGCATCGGGTTCTA
>ERZ1370068.6858-contig-5814_pt1 | contig 46768 bp, 77 predicted proteins | sample MGYA00561227_ERZ1370068 | MGnify/ENA primary metagenome ERZ1370068 (study PRJEB38410, sample SAMEA6850437) | metagenome | study: Metagenomic assessment of the ecological functions of the soil: analysis of the soil microbiota associated with the... | reverse complement strand
TGTACTTCGTTTAGTTACGTATTGCTCGCTCACGGTTGCGACGCCCGCCGTGGACATCGGCGTGGTGCCCATGGGACCCGCCGGACGGTCCCGACAAGGGCGACGAGGGTCCGCGGCTCGGTGTTGCGTGGTGGAAGCGCCGACTGGCTCCTCGCTTCGCGCGGACGGCGTTCTCGAAAGCTGGACCTTCGCGCCACGTTGCGGGCTCGACGACGGCGCGCCTCATTGCTGATGAGCTCGTTCTGGCTTGCGTCAACGGTCCGCCAGCGGTGATCGAGGCCCTGGGCTCGCGGTGTGAGGCGGCTTGATCCGGCAACGCCTACTATTTTTCGCACCACCCACCGGGCGGTTCGAAACCGCACAGCCGGCTTGTACGCATTTCTCGAACCGCCCCATAGCCGTCGCAGAGCGGAGACCGCCGCGCTGAAAGGCCCGACCTACACCGGCATTCGCGAACTGCTCTGAGCCGCGCTTCGACTGCCGTGCCGAGTTATTAGTCCTCGAAAAACTGCTCGGCACGACGTGCTGAGCCACAACTCAGCCATAAACAAGAAGGATTGACCATATGACTGCCACGCTCGACGCCATGAAGGCGGCACAGACCTACGCGATCGACAAGATGCACTCGGAGGTGGCCTTCCAGGTGCGCCACCTGCTGACGAAGGTGCGCGGACGGTTCACGGAATTTGCGGGAACGGTGGTGTTCGACCAGGAGCATCCCGAGCAGTCGTCGGCGTCGCTGACGATCGACGCGTCGAGTGTCGATACCGGCACGCCGGATCGCGACACGCACTTGCGGTCCGACGATTTCTTCGCGGTCGAGTACTCCATCCAACGCTCACGTTCGCGAGCTCGCGGGTCGTCAAGACAGGCGACGACGACGCTACGACGTGGTCGGCACGTTGACGATTCGCGGCGTCGCCAGGGAGATCACGATGCCGGTCACGTACCTTGGCACGGCCAAGGATCCGTGGGGCAACGTGCGGGCCGGCTTCGAAACGAGCCTCACGCTCAATCGGAAGGACTTCGGCCTCACATGGAACGCGGCGCTTGAAACGGGTGGCTTCCTGGTCGGGGACGAGGTGCGGATCAATCTGTCGATCCAGGCCATCGCGCAGTAGGCGAGACGGCGTCGCGATGACGCCGCGATTGCGACTCGCTCTTCCACATTAAAGAAGGCATATGCTCATCGAACCAAACAGCCATCGTTGCCGGAGCCTCGCGAGGGTTGGCGCGGCGCTGGTCGAAGCCCTCCTGGCTGCGGACTACAACGTCGTTGCCACATCCCGCAATGTCAATCAGTCGTTAGCCATCATCGCGAATCCGGTTCTCGTCGCCGGTGACATCGGGAAGACAAGACACGGCTACCAGAGTCGTCCGCAGCGGCGATCGAGAACTTCGGAGGTCATCGATCTTCTGGTGACGAACGGGGATCTTCTCGACCAAGCCTTTCACCGATTTCACAGTCGACGACTTCAATGCCCTGGTGTCGACGAATCTACCTGGGCTTTCTACATCACACCTCAGCTTGCAGTGGGACAGATGCTGAAACAGCAGTCCGGCGCTGTTCGTCAGCATCACTGCTGCGCTCGCCGACCAACCGATCGCCGGCGTGAATGCGGCGGTTCCGATGATCACCAAGGGCGGACTGAACGCCGTGATCAAGAGCCTGGGCCATCGAGTATGCCAGGGAAGGGATCCAGGTTCAACGCGGTCGCTCCGGAATCGTCGACACGCCGATGCACAAGGACGATCCGGAAGGAGTTTCTCAGGACGCTTGCAGCCGATGGGAAAGATGGCCAGCGTGGCTGATGTCGTCGACGCCGTGTTGTATCTCGCGCATGCCGGGCCAGGTCAGCGGGAGAGGTGCTCCACGTCGACGGCGGATCGCACGCCGGTCGGTGGTAGCGAGCATCGCGTGCTCCGGGTGACACGTTGTGGAGGAGTAAGTGATGAGAAGTGTTGTTCGAATCGCCCTGGCTGTCGAGGTCGTCGTCATCACGGAAGCGCCGGCCAGTCCTCGCTTAGCGCCGATGACAAGTCAGCATCGACGCCATCCGTCACGAGTTGTTTACAGCTGCCGTACTTACGGCGTCTTCGACTTTCCTCGCCTTCAGCTACGACAAGGGAACAGTCACCCTGATGGGCTACGCCATACCGCGGGGACGCTGAAACACGATGCGACGCGGGCGGCGAAGCGCGCGTCCGGCGTCGATCAGGTCATTGACAAGGTCGAAGAACTGCCGGTTTCGTAGAACGACGATGACTTGCGATGGAAGACGTATTACGCAATCTACCGCGATCCCGTTTCTGTCGCGGTACGCACGGCGGGAGGCGTGTTGTGGGGCCATCGGCATCCGTTCGACGACGGCTTTCACGCGATGAGGTTTCGGCGGTTCCCCAGGGACGGAGCCGCTTGGCGACTATCCCCTTCACATCATCGTGAAGACGGGGAATGATCACCGCTGCTCGGCGTTGTCGACAGCGAGGCCGACAGAGGCGGTCGCGGGCTTTCGCGCGCGTGAAGTCCGGGTGTCCTTCGGACGCTCGAGAATGAAGCTGGTCGTCGAGGGACGCATCAGCGGGGCGATGACCGCCGGGCTGGTGTCGTATCTCGGGGCCCGTCGCAGATGTGCGGGGAATAGAAAACGCAAACGTCGCGCCCGGTCCATCATTCGGCTCTGCCCAGAGACGGCCACGATGTCTCTCGACGATCGAACGGCTGACAGACAACCCGATACCCATGCCGCCGCTCTTGGTCGTGTAGAACGCATCGAACAGCTTGTCCATGCCCTGACGCTCGATGCCGACACCAGCATCCCGCACCGTCACGCGCACATGATCCCTGCCTTCTGATTCGGTTCTGATCAGCAACTGCCGCGGGCGATCGTCGACACCGACCATCGCGTCCGATGCGTTGCGAAGGAGATTCAGCAGGACCTGCTGGAGTTGAACACGATCGCCGGTGATGGACGGGAGGTCGTCGGCGAGCTCCGACTGAACGATCACCCGGTTCCGCTGAAGCTCACTCAACGACAGCGCAATGACCTCTCGCGTGGCCTCGTTCAGATCCAGCGGCTCCAGGGTGAAGTCCTTCTTGCTGAATAGAGAACGCAAGCGAGTGATCACATCAGAGGCGCGGTTGCCATCGCGAATGGTCCGCCTCGCGGTTTCGCGCGCACCGTCGACGTCCGGAGGAGTGGTATCCAGCATTCGCAGGCACGTGCCGGCGTTGGTGATGATGCCCGAGAGCGGCTGGTTGACTTCGTGCGCGATGGACGCGGTCAACGCTCCGAGCGTCGCCACCCTCGCGACGTGTGCGAGGTCGGAGCGCGCCCGCTCGAGTGCTTGCTCGGAAAGTCGCCGCGCCGTCACGTCCTGTATCGCTCCGATGTACTCCATCCGCCCGTTCTCATCCCGGCTGCCGTGCGCGATTGTGCGCAGGTAAGCTCACCGAGGCATCCGCCAGGCGCAGCCGAATCTCGTAGTCGACGTCGCCGCCCGTCCGTCGGGCGAACTCCACTTTCTCTGACAAGAGCAGGGTGTCCTCAGGGTGGATTCGATCCGCAATCTGCTCGAGGCTCACGCGACCGTCCGAGTCAAATTCGAAGATGCGATTCAGCTCCTCTGAAAACGTGATGTCGTCGGTGTCGAGCCGCCACGAGAAGCTGCCTGTGGAGCTGAGGTGTTGGCCTTGTGCGAGGAATGCCTCGCTCCGTTTGAGCGCGGCTTCGTCCTGCGCGCGTTCGATAGCAATGCTTGCAATGTGCGTCACCTGCCCGATCAGCTCCTGCACCCGTGGAGACGGAGTTGCGGGCCTGTGGTGATAAATAGCAAAAGTACCGAGGACGCGACCCGACAGGGCCAGAATCGGCGTTGACCAGACCGACCGTAACCCGTGGCTCAAAAGCAGGCTGCGATACGGAGTGTCAAGCCACAACGGATCGGACTCGAGATCCGCTGAGATCACTTGCCTCTTCTCCAGGGCCGCGATTCCGCAGGGGCAGAGCTCGGAGCGCACAGGCAGACCTTCGATCGGCGCGGTGAAGCTCGCGGGGAGAGAAGGCGCCGCGCCGTTCTGGAACGCAGGAACGCTCCAGTCGATCAGGTATGCGCCGCAGATGCAATCACCCGCCGTGTCTTCGACAAAGCGGCAGAGGGCCGCAAGCACGTCCGCGAGCACACGGCCAGACGCCACCATCTGCAGGAGTCTCATTTTCACCAGCGAGTTGCGTCCTGGCGCGCGCCCGTTCCGCAATTTCTCTTCTGAGGTCTTCGTTGGCTTGGGCAAGTTCCAGTGTCCGCTGCGCGACACGCCGATCGAGCTCGTTGGAGAGGCCCCGCTGGTCGCACAGGACCTGTGCTTCCCGCAGCGCGATCGACGCCTGGTTCGCCGCGACGGTGAGGAGAAGCCTCTCCTTCTGTTCTGGAAAGTCCACCCGCTGCGCACCCGTGACGATGATGCCGAGTCTGCCGTGGAAACCCAGTGGCAACGCCGCGATCGAGAGGTCTTCGTCTCCAATTCGGCAACGCACGACAGGAGGCCACGTCTCCGGGTGGTCTCCGAACCAGTGCCTCAGATCCGCGCCGATCTCCTCAGCCAGCGGCATCGCCGATCGCGCGCCTCGCACCATTTCGATCCGTGCGCCGCCGACCTCTTCGTTCAGTCGGACATAAACGAGATCCAGCGTCAGGATGCTGGCGAGCGAGTCGATCAAGGTCTGGCCGATGTGCGACGGGTCGCCGCCAGTCCACATCGCCGGAAGAGCGAGGATGCTGACGAGATCGTTGACACACCGCTGTAAACGCTTGATTTCCTCGACCGGATGTTCGATGGGGATTTCCATGAAAGACACCACTCGTCGACTCACAGTGTCCGCGGCGATCGTCGTTCGCGCACCTCACGAAGGAACTGCTCCGGCGGCACATAGAATGGATTCTGCTGAAGGATGCCGCCAACGATGACGACCGGATGCGTCCGCATGATGTCGATCACCGTGTCACCGCTGAATCTGTTCAAGTGGTACGTGCAAATCACCGCATCGTCGTGACGAGTCCACAGATCGTTGACGCGAGACTCGAATTCAATGAGCTCGTCGACGTGCGTGCGACGCTCTGCCTGCCCAGTCCATTCGGCAGACGATGCGACTGAGCGGAAAGTCGTGGTTCGCTGTTACCGCTGGCGAGCTGCTCGAATACCTGCAGCATCCGATGTTGATCGAAGCGGCCGTCGCGAAGGTAGGCGTCCGTGTTCGTCCGAATCTCGAACTGGCCGGCTCGCTGAGCGGCGGCCGTATCGATCCCGACCGCCGCCAGGCGCTGCAGATGATCGTCATGCTGGTTCGGGTTGACCACGTGAATCGCTTTGTCGCCGCACGTGAAGCCGTCCTTGATGAACGGCAGCAGCACCCGATATTCCTCATCGTCGCTGTTGAAAAACGCGCAGACATGGCGTGTGTCGCCGAGCTGAGAGCCGGCCAGCGAAATGGGTGCGGCGCCCTTCTTCATGGTGCACTCCTCCCACGCGTAGTCGCTCGCAATCGAGCGTGCCCGCAGAGGGATAGCGCATCCGCCGTGCATCCGAGGTCAGTGATCATCGCCGGTAGCCGTACCAGCTCTTACTCGAGATACTTCGAGAACGTGAAGTCCTGCGCCTTCTGTGGCGTATGGCAGCTGAAGCATTGTTTCACCGGGTCGGTGGCGATTGGCTTCGTGGAATCGCCGCCAGCCCACGCCTGGAACCCCCATCCGCCGGTCGACGCGTATTTCTTGGAGTCCTTCGACCATGAGCGTGATGGCCTTGCGGGCGGTGCCTTCCAGGTAGCTACCGTCATCCGCCGCCGAGTAGTCCCGGACATCGTCAGTGAACATGGTGCCGTCCGGGTAAGGAGTCGAGCCGCCGCGCTTCAAACGGTCCAACCCAGTCGCATTCACGTAGATCAGGTGAACGCCGGCGATCAGACCCAACTTGTTGTCGTCTTTTGTGATGAGCGTGGAGTGCACAGGTGCACAGTGCTTGAAATCGCCTGGTATCTTGAGAGCGTCGCCCGTTTGCGCAGCGAACAGCGTTCCGACTGCAGCGAACGCAACGACCAGTATCGATTGCCAGTACAACCGCGTCCGTTTCATGATTCCTCCTCGCCAGCATTCTCGCCAGCCTGCGAGGATTCGACCACGATCCTGATCGCCGGATCTATTGGACGATGGTGTCGGCCTTCCCGAGTCGTCGTGGCGCAGGCGATCCGGACCTGAGACCAAGCGTATCGCCGATACGTTCGTCCAATTGATCCAGCTTCTGCGCAGCGCTTACGTTTAGTCGCAGGAGGCTCGCACATGGCATTCACGGTCAACGTAAACGGCACCCGCAGACGATAGACGTCGATGCTGACACGCCGCTCCTGTGGCGCTGCGCGACGTGCTCGGCATCTCGGGCACGAAGTTCGGCTGCGGCGTCGCCCTGTGCGGCGCCTGCACTGTTCACGTCGACGGCGTGCCGGTGCGCTCGTGCGTCACGCCCGTCAGCGCCGTCGGCGAGAAAGCCGTCACCACGATCGAAGCGGTCGGAGAGACGCCGATCGGAAAGGCTCTTCAACAGGCCTGGCTCGAGCTCGACGTCGTGCAGTGCGGCTACTGCCAGTCGGGCCAGATCATGTCGGCCGCGGCCCTGCTGGCCAGAACCCGAAGCCCACCGACGACGACATCGACCAGACGATGTCCGGCAACGTGTGCCGCTGCGGGACGTATCAGCGTATCCGCGCCGCCATTCACCTCGCGGCCGAAGGCGGCAGCCCATGCCCAGGAGCCAGCAGATGTCAGAGACGTCGTCCTCAACCGCTCTCCTCGGCGCAGCTTCATCAAGGCGGGCGCAGCGCTCGCCGGCAGCCTGATCATCGACTTCGCGATTCCGCTGGGCGAGTCCCCGGCGTTCGCCCAGACGGCGCCGCCGCCGTTTGCGCCGAACGCGTTCATCCGTATCGATCGGCAGGGCGTCGTGACGCTTGTGATGCCGATGGTCGAGATGGGCCAGGGCGTCTACACCGCCATGGCGATGCTGCTCGCCGAAGAGCTCGAAGTCGGTCTCGATCAAGTCCGCCTCGAGCACGCTCCGCCAGATGACGCGCTGTATGCGAACGCGATTCTGCAAAGTCAGACGACGGGCCTGTCGTCGACGATCCGCGCGTTCTGGACGCCATTGCGGCAGGCCGGCGCCATGGCTCGGACGCTGCTGGTTGCGGCGGCCGCCAGGCAGTGGTCCGTCGACGTCGACGCAGCTGTCAGGCACAACGCGGCGCCGTCGTGCACGCCGCGAGCTCGCGCCGTCTGACTTACGGTGAGCTGGTCGACGCGGCTGCGATGCTCCCGGCACCGGCGCGCGAGAGCGTGGTCCTGAAGCCGCTGGATGCCATGTCCCTCATCGGGACGTCGGCCAAACGCATCGAAGGCCCGGACAAGGTCAACGGACGCACCGAGTTTGGCATCGACGTCAGGCTGCCGGAGATGAAGATCGCGGCGATCGCCGTCTCGCCCGTGCTTGGCGGACGGGCGACACGACGTCGAACGAACGAGCGGCTCTGGCGGTGCGGGGCGTGCGCCAGGTCGTCAACATCGACGAGGCCGTTGCCGTCGTCGCCGATCACATGTGGGCGGCGAAGAAAGGGACTCAAGGCGGCGGCGATTGAGTGGGATGACGGTCCGAATGCGACCGTTGACATGGGAACGGTGGTCCGTCAACTCGAAGAGGCGGCCAGGCAGCCCGGAGCTGTGGCACGAAACGAGCGGCGACGCTGACAAGGCCCTCGCCGGCGCGGCGCAACGGCTTGACGCGGTGTACCAGATGCCGTTCCTCGCGCATGCCGCGATGGAGCCGATGAACTGCACCGTCCACTACGCCAAGGACGGCTGCGATATCTGGGTGGGGACGCAGGCGCCAACGCGGACGCAGAGCATGGTGGCGGAACTGACCGGGTTGCCGAAACCCGCGATCAGAATCCACAACCACTTTCTCGGCGGTGGCTTTGGCCGTCGCCTGGACACCGACGGCACGCTGCTCGCCGTCAAGATCGCGCGGCGGGTGGATGGCCCGGTGAAGGTTGTCTGGAGCCGTGAGGAAGACATCCGCCACGGCATGTACCGGCCCTACTACTACGACCGCGTGTCGGCCGGTCTCGACGGCGAGTGGCCAACCGATCGCGTGGACGCATCGCATCGCCGGTTCGTCCGTCGTGGCCCGCTACGTACCGCCGGCGTTCAAGGACGGCCTCGAGTTCGACGTGATCGACTGTGCGGCACACACGCCGTATGCGTTTCCCAACATGCGGGTTGAGTACGTGCGCGTCGAACCGCCGCCCGCGATTCAGACCGCCTTCTGGCGTGGCGTCGGCTTGACCCATAACGTCTTCGTCGTCGAGACTTCGTCGATGAACTGGCCCACGCAGCGAAGCAGGATCCGTTTCTGTACCGCAAGGCGCACGCGACCGACCCGAGAGCGCTCGCCGTCCTGACGCTCGCGGCGGAGAAGGCTGACTGGGGCACGGCGTTGCCGGCTCGCCGGGGCCGCGGCATCTCACTGCAGTTCGCGTTCGGCAGCTACTCGTCGACCGTCGTTGAAGTCGAGGTGGCGCTGGACGGCTCCATCCGCGTTCATCGACTCGTGTGTGCCGCAGACTGCGGCATCGTGGTCAACCCGGACACGCTCGCCGCCCAGTTCGAAGGCGGAACGCTCTTCGGCCTGACCGCCGCGCTCTATGGCGCGATCACGTTGAAGAACGGCCGCGTCGAACAAAGCAACTTCCACGACTATCGTCCGATGCGGATGAACGAATGTCCGGCTGTCGAAATGCACCTGGTGAAGAGCACGGAGGCTCCCGGTGGCGTCGGCGAAACGCCCACGTCGGCGATTGCGCCGGCGCTCACGAACGCGATCTTTGCCGCCACCGGCGTTCGCATCCGCACGCTGCCGATCGATCCCGCTCTTCTGAAATCGACGAACCCCGACACGAAAGAAGCTCGCCCATGACGACGATGAGGATCTATCGCGTGATGGTCTGTCTGGCGGCGGCCGCCGCCATTCCGCTCGGCGCGGCCGAGGTGATCCCGCTGAAACCGGTCTCTGCTTTCGCGAGCGTCACCGATGAGAAGGCACGGTCCGTGGCGCTGTTCGTCGAGGCCGCCAAGGTGATCACCAGCCCGCGCTGCATGAACTGCCATCCGGCAACGCGCCAGGCGACACAGGAGATGATCTCCACCCGCACGTGCCGTTGATGTACGGGGGCGAGTACGGCGTCGGCCTGCCGGGTTTGCCGTGCCGGGCGTGCCATGGCCCGTCCAACGTGACGACCCTCGCGGAATCCATCGCCAGCATTCCGGGAAATCCGGCCTGGGGCCTCGGCCCCGGCGTCGATGGCGTGGCAGGGGAAATCGGTGCGCGAGATCTGCCTGCAGATCCAGGACCCGGCTCGAAACGGCGAGCGGACGCTCGCGAAGCTGCGTGAGCACATGGCCATGGATTCAGCCATCGCATGGGCGTTTCGGCCGGGCGACGGACGCACGCCCGCACCCGGCACGCAGGCGCAGTTCGCGGCCTTGATTGACGCGTGGATTGCCACCGGTGCGCAATGTCCGCAGCGGTAGCGAGGCACTCGATGACCGGACGAACTTGCGGCGATGATCGCGCTGGCGAAGCGCCTGCTGGCATCGGGCACGGCGGGCACGCTGTCCACGCTGTTTTCAGCTCGCGGCTCGACGTATCGATCCTCTCGGGTCGATGATGGTCAGCCTGCCGGGGATGCACGCCGGCGGCGTGAGCGGTGGATGCCTGAAGAGTACGTGGCACGTGTCGGCGAGCGCGCGACGCGCACGGCACCGGCCGTGATGCTGCGCTTCAGCACTCACCCTGATTCGGAAGACGACGCGCCGGTGCTTGGTTGCGGCGGCTCGATCGAGGTCCTGGTCGAGCGCCTGACGCCGGACCACGTCGCATTCCTCGAACAGTTCGCCAGCGCCTCCGAATGCGATGACGGTTCGACGTTGGCCTGTCGTGTCACGCGGACAGGCGAATCACTGTCGGTGACCCGCGAGTGGCTGCGATCGGATTGTCGGCCCGCGTCCGATCCGGATCTGCTCGTCCACGACATCCCGCCGGTGACACGTTTGCTGATCTTTGGTGCGGGCGACGATGCGATGCCGTTATGTGACATCGGTGCCTCGCTGGGGTGGCACGTGTCGGTCGTCGACCGGCGCGCGCGTCTCGCGACCAGGGCGCGCTTCCCGAACGCCCGGGCGGTTGTCGCCAGCGAGTGGGAGGAAGCCGTCGATGCGGTGGTCTTTTCTCCCGCACGGCAGCGGTGCTGATGACGCACAGTCTTGACGACGATGCGCGTGTGCTTTCGCTGTTGTCGCGGCGACAGCTGTCATACGTCGGTGCCCTTGGACCGGCGCATCGACGCCAGTGGTTGATCGACGAGGCGTCAGCATACGACGCGACGCGCCGCGATCAGATCGCCATGAAGGTGCACGGTCCAGATTGGTCTGGATCTCGGCGACCGATCTGCCGCCGGGATCGCCGTCGCTGTGGCTGCTGAGATCCTCGCGCGGTTGAACCATCGCGACGCCAGGCCGCTCCACGATGCCGGCGACGCGTCACGTGTTGAACTTCATCGCGGGGCGTGCCTTGTTGCCTGAGCTCCGTTGTGGTCTCACTCACTGGAGGACTAGTATGGTCATTCTTCGTCAGCAAATGCGTTCCAAATCCGAGCGGACCGACGACGTGTTGGCCGCCCTCGCCGCGATCCTACCTGTGGGCGCGAGCCACGCAGGGCGTCATTAGCCTCGACATCGCACGCGATCTCCTCGACCCCGATTCGTTCGTCGCGACCGGCATCTACGAGGACGGAGCGGCGCTCGAAGCACCAGGGAGTCGGCTCCAGAGGTCCACAGGGCGATGGCGATGTTTTCGAGGCGCTGGCGGCTGCCGCCCGATCGAACGATCTACGACGCGTCGCGCGACCCGCACTGGTCTGAACTCACAAGGGGACTCGATGATATCGATCGCGCATCAGCCAGATCTGTGGGGGCCGTGTAGTGTTGCCTGATCTTGTCGTCGCCGTGCTTGCGGCCGGCGCCTCACGCCGGCTCGGTTGCGCAAAGCAACTGGTGCCGATCGGCGGGGAACCGATGCTGAGGCGGCAATGCCGGTGCGCGCTGAACGCACGAAGTCGGAGAGGTGGTGGCGATCCTCGGACGCGACGCGGCTCAGCACCGGGAAGTCATCGTCGACCTGCCGGTCGACGTGCGAGTGAACGACGAGTGGGCGGAAGGACTGGCGGCCACGCTCCGGTCCGCGGTGCGCGCCGCGAAGGAGCGGCAAGCCGCGTTGCTCGTCTTGCCGTGCGACCAATACCGCATCATCCCGGCCGACCTCCGCAAGTTGCATGAGCACTGGCGCTGGGCGCCGAGCATCGCGTGCGTCTCGCGCTGGGGCCGCTACGCCGGTCCGCCGGCGCATTCTGCCCGATCCACTACTACGACGACGTTCTTCGGCTGCGCGGCGACATCGGCGCCCGGTCTCTGCTCCATGACGTCCATCGCCCGTGTCCCGATGAGATTCCGAATCCGCGGGCGGCCTTTGACCTTGATTCACCGGAGGAGATGAGGATCGCGAGCGAGTGGACCGCGCGTCAGGTGTGAGGTTGTTATGACGAGAACCGTGCTCGTCAGCAGTGATCGTGATGACCGTTCTCATCCCCTGGCAGTCTGAGCGGAGGGTTGCATGTCAGCTGAGAGAGATGCCACCGTCAGCGATACAAATGCGGTTCGACCTCACCAGCCGGGCCAGGACGTCTTTCAGGTCAGTGCTGTCCGAAGACCTCGACTGGAAGCCATTCCCAGCGTTTCCACCGTCGGTCAGGCTGGCAGTCGTCGTGGGCCGTCCTTCGGAGGCCGGACCCTACACCATCAGGGTCCGCGTACCCCACGGCGTGAAACTGATGCCACATCGCCATCCCGAGGATCGAGTCTACACTGGTAATTGCCGGGCGTCGTTTTACATCGGCCTCGGCGATCGGTTCGATCGCCGACAAGCTGCAGGGCGTATCCGCCTCGGCAGCGTCATCGTGCTGCCGGGAAACACGCCCCACTTCCACTGGGCGAAATCCAGTGAATACGTCACCCAAGTCACCGCGATTGGGCCCCTCGGCATTGAATACGTCAATGCGACGGACGATCCGAGAAGCCACAGGCCGTAGCGCGCCGATTAACCCAAAAGTCAGACTCGAGGAGACATCAGTGCCCAATGTTATTGAGAAGAACAGCATTTCATCTGAGCTCGCACAGCGAATGGTCGATGCGGCTCTGGTGAAAGCGAAAGCCATCGGTGTGCCAGAAAATGTGGCCGTTGTTGACGACGGTGGGAACCTCAAAGCATTTGCGCGGATGGATGGGGCACCGATTCTCTCGATCGAGATTTCCCAACACAAGGCGTATACGGCGTTGTTCGGGTTCGCGACGCAGGACTTCTTCAAGTTCATCCAGACCGATCCGTCGCTGTTAGCTGGAATTCCGCAACTTGCGCGGGTCGCGGCCTACGGTGGCGGCCTTCCGATCGAGATTGATGGGGCCATTGTCGGCGCCATCGGCGTCAGCGGCGGGTCAGTTCAGAACGATATCGACTGCGCCGAGGCTGGACTCGCCGTCATCAAGAGATGAACTACTGCCCCAAATGACGTGGAGTGTGGCCTATGCCATTGATCGCGCGTTGGCTCTTTGGTGACGTCGACGACAGTGCTCGAGCCGCGCTGATGCTCGCGCCTGGCGCCGCAGTCAGTCTCTTGTCCCAGTCTCGGCACCCTGGGAACCGAGGATGTCCGCAACCGTTTTGTCCACGTTCTCCCGCCGCTTCCGCCGAGTCGCGGCCGGCCTCGCCGCCAGCCTGGCGCTGGGCGCCCTGTCGGCGCACGCCGCGCCCACGCCCTTCCCGGCCGACTTCCGCAGCTCGCAGGTGGTGAACGCCGACGCGACGATCAACGTCCGCGTCGGCGGCCACGGGCCCGCGGTCGTGCTGATCCACGGCTTCGGCGACACCGGCGACATGTGGTCGCCGATGGCCGCCGAGCTCGCGAAGGACCACACCGTCGTCGTGCCCGACCTGCGCGGCATGGGCCTGTCCTCGCACCCCGCCGGCGGCTACGACAAGTGGACGCAGGCCGGCGACATCCGCGCCGTCCTCGACAAGCTCGGCATCGACCGCGCCGACATCGTGGGCCACGACATCGGCGCGATGGTCGCGTATGCCTACGCGGCGCGCTATCCGGACAAGACAAGCCGCCTGGTCGTGATGGACTCGCCGGTGCCCGGCATCCCGCCGTGGAACCAGATCGTGCGCCTGCCCGCGTTGTGGCACTTCAACTTCGGCGGCCCGGACGCCGAGCGCCTGGTCGCCGGCCGCGAGCGCATCTACCTCGACCGCTTCTGGAACGAGTTCGCCGGCGACCCGTCGAAGATCGACGAAGCGACCCGCCGCCACTACGCCGCGATCTACGCCAGGCCCGGCGCGATGCATTCCGCGTTCGCCCAGTTCCTCGCGATCGGCCAGAAGGACGAGGCCGACAACCTCAAGGCGATGGAGACGAAGCTGGCGATGCCGGTGCTCGCCATCGGCGCCGCGAAGGCCTTCGGCGCCAACGTGGCGGTCGTCATGCGCAACGCGGCGACGAACGTGCAGGAACTCGTCGTGCCGAACGCCGGCCACTGGCTGATGGAGGAAGCGCCCGCGGCGACGATCGCCGCGGTGCAGGACTTCCTCGCAGCGCACTGAGTCCGGCGGCACGCTGCGTCAGTCGCACGCTGGTAGCTTAGAGCGCACGAGTCCCGTAGGCTCTGCCCGCGCCCACTAGCGCGAATCGTGCGGCGGTCCCAGATACGGGAACTCGTCCAGCAGATCGCTATGCGGTCCGACTTTGTCTCCCGTCATCTTTCCGTTGGTGTATATCGCGCAGAACACGTCGAACACGTCGTCGGTGAGTGTCCGGCCATTCTGCGGAAAGGATGCGGGGCGGCGAGGATCATAGGAAAGAATGTCTGGCAGCAACGTTTTCGCCACGGCGATTGCATCGTCGTGGACGTGTAGCCGCCCGAGTGTTCCAGTTCATGGGCGAAGGCACCCACAAACCGATCATCGTCCGCCGGCTCCCCCTTGAGGTACAACTCCCTCGCCTCTCCGGGAAGGAAAACCGCTTGCTCTGGCCTTGCGCCCCGATCTGCCTGAATCCAGCCTTCTTCAGTCTTGTCCAGGGTGCGACCCCAAAGTCCCACCTCGTTGCCCCCAAGAGCCGCGTTAGGTAGTTCAAGCACGATGCTGCAAACATCCTTGTCCGCGAAGAAATCGTCGCCAGTGAACTGCATGTTGTTGAACAGGCCATTTGCGTCGAAGAAGAAAGAATCGCTGCGCCAACCAAAGAAAGCACGGTAGTCTCCTGCTTCCGCCACCAGCGCCTCCCGACCGACTGACACGGGTGCTCCCTCGACGATGACGTCGCCTTCGTCGCACACGCCAGCGGCTCGCGTGCCCTGAACACGGCGAAGTGTCGCCGTCTGCTTCCCATCTTCGGCAGACGCAAACTGGACGCTGTAGGTGATATCCGCAATGGCATCGCCATCGGTGTCGATCTTGATTTCGTACAGCGCGCCCGGCGCGAAGGGCTCTTTCGTCGTCGGGCCGAGCGGGTTCACAGCCGAAGGACGGGTGCACGTTCAAGACCAGGACTGACCGGTCGGGCTGCCCTGGCTTCGGGAACGCATAGAGATCGGTCATGTCCAATCGGGCGTCCCCGCGTGGAGACCCAAAGTTGGGACCGGATGCATGGTGTGACATCTGTATCCTCGCTGTTGTGACGTGTCTACTGCCCGAGTTCGCCGACGTAGTGTCCCAGTCGGTTTTCGACATCGCCCGGCCGGTGGAACCCAGCTCCATCAACCTCTCGATCCTCTTCTGCGCCGCCGGCCGAGCGATCGAGGCGAGGCACACATCCCATTCCGGTGCGATTTCGAAGTCAGGCGGCAAACTCGCGACGTCGACGAAGCGCTTGGTCTCGCTGATCGCCTGCTTTGTCGAATGATGCAATCCGCGTGGCAAGGGACTCGACAAACGCGTCGAGGTCGGAATCCGGCAATGACCGATTGACGTATCCATACCGTTCGGCGAGATCTCCCGGGATGTCGTTCGCCCCAGAAGCACTTCGAGCGCGCGTCCCTCGTCCCATCAGCCGCGGTAGCCGCGCCATCGGGCCGCCCCCAGGGACGACACCAGCCCCGACTTCGAAATGCGAGAGGATCGCTTTTTCTCGGCTGGCGAAGCGCATGTCGCAGGCCAGGGCAAGCTCACTGCCGACGCCGGTCGCGCGCCCGCGGATCGACGCAATCGACAGCAACCGGCGCACGGCTCAGGCGCACGAGCATGTCGGGCAGAGGCTGCAACCCTGTTGGTCCCGGTGGCAGCCTGGTCGTGTCCTCGAGCTTGGCGACGAAATCGTAGTGCGTGAGGAAGAACCCTTCCACGGCGCTGTCAAAAACGACAACCTTGACCTGCTTGTCGGTTTCAAGCGCGGTAACGACCGCGTTCAATTGTGGAATGGTGTCCGGACCAAAAATATTCAGTGGTGGATGGTCAAGGGTGACGCGCCAATAGTGCGGCGACGGCCGCGCAAGAAGGATCTGCTTCGCGTCGGCTGCTGTTCGATTGAGTGTCCCAGGCACCGCAGTCTCCTTGTGTGATCGATCCGCACGGTCGGGGTATAGCGCGTCGTTGTCCCGACCATCCTCGCCCTCAGATCCGCATCTGTCGGACGCGATGATTTGAGCATCGGGACGAAGGCAGGTCTATTGGACGATCGTGTCGATCGATACCTAGGTGGTTGGTTATCCCAGGAAGTGAGCGAACGACTCGAACGTGGTCAGAACTGAAGCGGCGAGCATCAGACGAAGGTATAGCCGATACCTTCATCTAGTAGAACAACTCGCGCGAATCTGATGTCATGCAGATTCAAGACGAAGGTGGTTAATGGTGCCGTCGTGACGGAGGAGGATGACATATGCCGCTCGTTCGGGTCGATATGATCGAAGGTCGCAGCCCCGGCGAGATCAACGGACCTGCTTGATGCCACACACCGGATGCTGGTGTCAGCCTTCAAGATTCCGCAGCGTGATCGGTACCCAAATTGTTCACGAGCATCCAACCTCACACTTCGTCGTGGAGGACACCGGACTCGGCATAAAACGGACGCGCAAATGCGTCGTCATTCAAATCGCGACAAGGCCACGAGAGCGTCAGGCGAAGGAGACCTTCTACAGGCTGCTCTGCCGCGAGTTGGAGAGGACGTGCGGCATACCACCGTCCGACGTCGTCGTGTCGATCGTTACGAACTCTGACGAGGACTGGTCCTTCGGAAACGGCCGCGCGCAATTTCTCACGGGAGAGCTTGCCCCTGAACGAAGCCTGCCATGACGAGCACTGCATGCCGTCGAAGTGAGGTTGACTGTCCATAGTGAAGGAAGATGATCTATGTCACATCACTACTCCGGTCCTGACTTTGGATTTCCCCACGGCGACGCTCGCCTGGATCTCACCGATTTGTACGCCTTTCCCAAGCCAGGGGACGCAGGCAAGTCGATCCTGATCATGAACGTACACCCGTCCGCCAGCGTGAACCCGCCCGGGTTCACCGCCGCCGAACCCTTCGCGCCCGACGCTCTGTACGAACTCAAGATCGACACGGACGGCGATGCCGTCGCCGATATCGCATACCGCGTGCGCTTCTCGGCCTCCGAGGCGGGGAAGCTGACCGCGACGTTGCGTCGGGTTGAGGGAATCGCAGGCTGCCGGGACGGGCGACGGCGGGCAGGCGATCGTCGAGGGTGCGCCGGTCTCGATGGGTCGAGAGGCACAGGTCACTGACGCCGGCGACTACCGCTTCTTTGCGGGCTGGCGCAGCGATCCCTTCTTCTTCGACACGCAGGGCGCTCTGAACAACCTGCAGTTCACCGGCGATGATTTCTTTGCCGACAAAGACGTCTGCAGCATCGCGATCGAAGTGCCCAACTCCGAACTGGGCGCCAAAGCCTTGGCCTCTGGGCTCGCACGCTGGACGACGTGGGCGGGAAATGGATTCAGGCGGACCGCGGCGCGCGGCCGCAGCAGGCTGTCTTCCTTACCGGCGCGGAGAACGCTGCCTATCTCGCCGGTGAGCCGGCGGATGATGCCCGGTTCGTTGCGGTCTTCGCGCACTCGCTGCAACACGCGGGCGGCTATACGCCGCAGGAAGCGAAGCTGGTGGCAGGGAGACTGCTGCCGGACATCCTGCCCTACGATCCCAAGCGCCCGGCGTGCTTCCCTGACAATGGCCGAACACTCACTGACGATGCCGTCGATGTCTTCCTCCCTATTCTCACAAACGGGAAGGTGACGGGAGACAAAGTAGGGCCACACGGCGATCTGCTCGGCGAGTTCCCGTATCTTGGGCCTCCGCACAAGGCTGACCGGTGACCAAAAGGCTCGTGCCGGAGCTATGCCACGGCGAACGCAGCCGCGCCGTGCGCGTCGATCGCCCAGACCGACCTCACCGTGCTCGGCGTGGCGGCGTTTCCATTTGTGCAGAACGATTTCCGAGAAATCCCGAATCGACGGCATGCGCGGGCGACGTTTCCCTCGTCCGCCGCCTGCCGCAAGACTCTCAGCCGCCAGGCTGTTACCGATCGGTGACGATTGTCTCGAAGGGTGCGGCAGCGCGCTTCGAGACGTGCCGAGCTGGTCCTCTGCAAGAAAAGCTGCATCACAGTTCAACCCGGCAAAGACACCGCCGGGCATCTAATTCCCGCCCGTGCTGACAGAAGTCGACGCTCGACGCCGGCACGTTCCAGGAACCACTCACACTCGTCGCCCGCATCCGCAATCGCTTGAGCAGCTCGCATGGCGGCGGGTCCACTGTGCGCAACGCAGACCGGCACGTCGCGCAATATGCCGTGACGCGACGACGGCTGCCATCGTCCTGCTAGTGCAGGACATGGGCAAGTGGAACCTCGCGATGCCTGGCTTGTGTGCGCTCGCGCAGCAGCGCCCCGGCGGGAAACGCAGGGTTCCAGATGTTGATGATGAATCTGTCGCTCTGGGGCTACGCGAGACGCCGCCGCGCACCAAAAACACTGGATCCAGTGGCTTCCACGGTGTATTTCGTCTGCTCCCGGTTATCGTGATTCCACGGTCTCGGTGCGATTCGGAGGTTCTTCCCCTTGAAGAAGTTACCTCGTAGGGCATTTCTCTCGGCCGCGTGACGTCCTGTGTTCACGACCTGCCAATGTGCAGCGAATAAGGGCGCGAGACGTTGGTAGACGCCCGGAATGTGATCGCGCGTCCGGCAGAGACGCGGGCGCCGGACGAGATGCCATTGAACCCGATCTTTCCGTTCTTGCCATAGGTCCAGGCCTGGATATTCCAGATAGCCTTCTCTGCCGTGAACCCGTTCGGCGCGATTTCGGACAGAGTGAGCGGGCGTGCGTTGACGAGGAATGACCAACTGCCAGCGTCGCAGCCTTGGCCGCTTCGCCGCCGCTCTCGAGGTCTTCCTCCGGGATCGAGAACTTGTCGCGCGTTTAACACCTTCTGCCAGCCGCCTCTGCCGGACTGGTCCCCGTCGGTTTCGCGTTGCGCTGCCGGCGACTTCGCAGCGACGGCGGATTCATGGAACTTCTTCTTGAAACTGCGTGGCTGAACGTCTCCTGGTCCCAATGACGCGGAGACGTCTCGCTCAAAGACAAGCGCCGGGTAATTGCTACCCGCGGCATCTGTCTGTTGCGCCTGCAGCCAGTTGTCGGTTCAGATAAAGTAGGTTGACGAGAGCCGTCGGCGTGCTGCCGCAACGCGGTTGGCTTGTCGCCGTCGGTAGACCCAGGCAGGCCGAGTGGCAGGGTCATTGAGTAGGATCGACTTGACTCCAGCCAGTCGTGTTCAGTCCCTGGAGGTGTTGCCGCAAAGCCCGGTCAACACGCGCACTTCAACCTCATGGCACGCCCGTGATGTCGTTTCTGCTCATTACTGAACCAGGCCGCCGCAGCCGTCACCGGCCCAGGTCAGCTCGCTGAACGCGTTCTGTCTCGGCGGTTCATGATGTAGCACTGGCCAGACCGCTCGATGGACAGTACTCACGTCGACGTGGAAGTCGTTCGTCGCGTAGTCGATGGTGACGCAACGGTGTTTGCCGTGACGGTCGCGACCAGCTCTTTGTATCTGTTTCGGAGTTCTTGAACGCCTTGTGAAAAGCGTCAAGGTAGTCCGCAGCCTTCCAGTCGGCCACGTCCTTGATGTCAACCAGCATGTCGACGTCGAACTCGGTCTCGTCGGTCCGCGGCTTGATGATCACGTCCCCTGACGAAGCGAACCCTGGCGCTGACGACTTCTCTGAAGGTGTCCTTCGTCTCCGCTGCGTTCTTGACGAACGATGTCAACGTGTCGAAGGCAGCATCCGCCTGATCGACCCTGGTCTGATTCAGGTTCACCGTGTTCTTTCAGTGAAGCGCGGCGAACGTGAATGCGTGCGGACTTCATAGGTCCAGGAATCCGCCCTTGATCTTTTGCGGACTCGCATGGGTGAAAGCCTCAGCGGCCTTGCCCTTCAGGCGTGGGATGCTCGAAACGTCATCGAGGCGGTAGCGAACCCGGCTTCCCCTTGAACGTGGATGCGGGTGGCGATCACCCAGCAGCAGAAACGTGCTGTTCTCGGCCACCCGCGATCGCAGGTAGAGGAACATGTTCACGAGTTGGAGCCGTCTTCCAGCCGGTGCCGAAAGCCCCACGCCAGGGGTCCGCACCGACGTCGTAATACTCTTCCCCGGTGCCTGTTCCAAGCGACAGTATCCGCACTGAATCCGTCCGAGATACCGAGCTTGCCCACGGCTTCGGTGTAGGCAAACCATGCTCGGATTGTTTTGCCCACATGGCAGCCATCGGCGAGCAGATACTCCTTGACCTTGATCGGGTCGAAGAACATCGGCGCTGCGCTGCCGTCGCTCGCGACTGCGTCAGGCGAGGCGGATGTCCAGGTCGCGCAACGAAACCGGCTAAGTATGCCGACCTTGATTGCGAGACACGATTTCCGCGTTCAGACACGTCGGGTGCAGGGCAGGATCAGACGTCCAGGAACGTCCTCATGGTGGCCGCGCCGAAGATGTTGTTGATCAGGTCCCTGGGTGGCCCGCCGGATAGCGGCTCCGAATGATGCCGCTCCCATTGAACGCATGTTGGCGTCTGAAGATTTGGGAGCCTCCTGTTCGTAGAGTTCGACAACGCGCTGGAGCGGAATGTCCTGGAGCGACCGCAGCGGCGATGATTCCGCCAGTGCTCGTCCCAATCGACAGGGTCGAACACGTCTCGCAGGCTTTGCCCGTTCAGTGTGTCTGACAGTTGCTTCAAGACGTATGCAGGGAATATCCCGCGCACACCGCCGCCATCGATGGAGAGGATCCTGAACATAGTTGTGTGGTGAGGAGCCGTCAGGAATAACTCATCCGTTGGCGCCGCTTACCGGGTACTCACTGGCGCTCAGGGCCTAGTGCATAACGGTCCGCTGCCAGTCACCTAACTGGTTCTTTTCCACAGGAGTTACCGCGCGATGACTTGGTAAAGTAACGACCGACGCCGCAGGCTTTCGGATCGGCGACGATTGTCTCGAAGGGGGAGGGGCACAAGAACGTTAAATCGATCGCAAGCCCCGACGAGACCACGGCGCAAGAGGTCTGGAAGGGCACTTCGATTCCGCGTGCTCAATACGTGTCTCGACCGAGGGCTTTCGTGCGGATCTGACGGATCGTGAGGAAGCCACAATCCCTAAGTTCTTTGTTTTTTCAACACCGGGCAGTGTTGCGAACTCCGCCTCTCCGCCATGCTTTAACTTACTGTAAATAAAGCACTTGTGAACCGCGGCGTTCACTTAGCCTATGCACCAGTGCTCGCCGGCGTCAGCGGTCCTCGCTGCGCCTCGGCCCTCCGCGCGCGTCGCGTTCGAATCCCGGCTCCGCGCAGGCATTGGCTGGCATCGGCCGCCGCTCGATCAGTGTCACGCTCTAACGAGGAGTGGCCGGCTGAGACGGCGCGGGGCGCGCCGCAGTTCTCGCGACGCACTTGTCGGGTCTGACAGAACACGTCCGTGATCTTCCGGCGAACTCTTCAGGTGCATCGTCTCTGCGCCGCCCGGCGTCGCCCCCGCGAGGGATGCCGTAGAACCGCGTCAGCTCGTCGATCGACGGGTTCTCACCGGGAGGTAATGTGGCGCTTTGCCCTCGCCGCTCGTCCCTTCGTAACCCGGGACGCTACGGCAGGGCCCACAGGCGCGATCACCGCAGCCGCGTCGAGCTGGAAGTTCTTCGATACGATCTCGGGCTCTGAGAGGTAGATCGGATCCTCGATGATCTCGGACAACGTCAGCAGGTCTGTGACGGATGAAGTGCGTCGTCATCGTCGTCTGGTCGCTGCTGGCGCGCCGTTCCGTCGGATCTGCCGGCCTTCATGTGCGTTGTGATGCGCGACGAGCGTCGAGCCTTCCCAAGCACCTGTTGTGAAGCCGCCGCGCTCGTGAGCGGCGTTCTCCGGCGGATGGGAGCGCCCATCCATCCAAATCGTCGTGGTCGCGCGTCTTCCCACGCGCCGATCTTCCCATGCGATGGTCGTGCCACTCACCGGGTCGGTTTCGTTCCAGATCTTCATCCCGAAGGACCGAAAGCCAGGTAGAAGGCGGCCACAACCCGCACTGCCGTTCGATCATCGCCAGCTGCGAGCGAGTAGCTGAGCGCCTTCGCCCGGCCCTCGTCGTTGAGCGGAGCCCGGCGTGTCCACGGCATACGGGCCAGCGCCTCAGCTCTGAGCGCATCCTCGTGGTTTCCTCGCCGCCCACGAGCCAGAGAGATCGCCCTGAGCAAAAGACGGTCCGTGCGGTGCTCATGGCCACCGCCAGACTGATGACTGTCGAAAGACACCGAAGCAAACGGTCACGGCATCCCTGCAGCTCGCAGGTGGCCGAACCGACGCGAGGATCCCAGCCCTTCGCGTCGCGCCTGGCTTCTTGAACTGCGAGGCTGACGATGAAGGGTTGCCGCCCAGATACTTCGTGTCCTCGACGATGGCGGTGACGATGAGCAACTGTTCGCCGCTGCGCTGACGGGCGAGTCGAAGTACCGGTCACCTTCGCGTTCTCGCTGTAGGGCACTCCGTTCTTCCGGAGGTAGCCGGCTTTTAGGTTCGTGGTCACGACCTCTAAGCGACCCTGTTCTTGGAACGTCGGAGCTCGCACCGCGCCCACCGCGTCCGGCGCTGGGTGTTTCCCACTGGGCGAGCGAACCGCCCTGCCAGCTCGGCTCGCTGTCTCGCCTGCGTCGGTGTTTGGCTGCTTGAAGGGTCGAAACGGAACGTGCGCACCTGCGTGCCGGAATCGGTCTCGAGGCGCAGCGTGTTGTCGTCCGACCACGTGATGTGGACGCGGCCAGGCACGCGCATGATGGCGGCCGCCCGTAGCTCTTGCACTGGTGGCCGGCGGAAGTGTCGGCAGCCGGATCCCACGCGTCCGCGATTTTCACCGCTTCAGGCGTCATCAGCACACCTGATAGTCGCCCCTCGTGAGGCGTCACCGATGCAGTGCGCCAGTCTTCGCTGACGATCGACGCCCAGTAGCCGGTCAGGTCGATGGGGGCGCGACCCCTCGGCGGCGACGCTCCGGCAGCCGGAGGACCACCCTCGCTGTCCCTGAACACGAACCGCAGTCGCCTAGCGACATGGCGGCGATCAGCAGCGCGATCGTTATCCGCTTGCTCTTCACTTTCGCGCGTCCTTCATGAGGCTGTTGTAGAGCGGCTTCGACGAACATGCTCGTCGTCCACGGACCCGAGCTCGGAGCCGTAGCGGGCGGTGTAGCCAATCGTTGGTCGAAGCGGTCTTGATCTGGTCGAGCGTCCGGCCGTCCTGATCAGGCTCTGGACGCGGTCCCGAACGATCGTCACCATGTCTCGGTAGTCGACGACGTCCAGCTGATCGCTTACAGGTAGCCGTGACCGGGGACTACTGTACGTGCCGCCGTCCTGTGCGACGAGCGGAATCGACGGGATGGCTAGATCGATTAGACGGTTGAGCGCGTCGATCTCGCCTTGGATACCGCCGCCGCGCGATATCGATCACGGGGAACCTGGTGGTGTCGAGGATGTCACCAGCCGCCACCATCCGATCGGCGGAAGAAGACGACACTGTCGCCGTCGCTGTGCGGGCCGCCGGCTGATGCAGCACCTCAATCCCTCGCCGTTGAGATACGTAATTTGCGCTTCTGGTTGTACGTTTCGGTCGGCCACGCGGCCAGTCAGGAACGACGACGGTTTCCCCGTGGGAGCGCTCATTCTCGACAGCACTCTCTCGGCCGAGAGAATCGACGCGAGCGCCACCGTTCGTCATGCCCTCGCCCAGCAGGTTGTTCGTCTGAACAATGTCCGGCCGGCCTTCGACACGTGCTCGTTACCGCCGACGTGATCGGGGTCCGCGCTCGTGTCGATGACATGCCGGATCGGCTGGCCAGTCAGCCGCCGGATCGCGTCCAGAACGGCGTCGGCCTTCTCGAGCGATCCCGCATCGACGACGACCGCTCCGTCGGCGCCGAACTGGACAGTGAGATTGGCTCCCGCGCCCGCAATCATGTGCACGTTGGGGCGAACCTGCAGCACCTCGAGCCTGGCGGACCCATCGGCGTTGCCCTCCGCGCGTCGCTGCGCCGTAACGCTGGTTCCGATGAACAGAGCCATCGCGATGACAACGACCGTTTGTGCTCTCGACATCGACCTCATCGCTGGTGAATCTGCCTTCATGGCTCATTCAGTATCGGAATGCTCGCGAGAGGACGGGCGGTGGGACAGACCCGAGGAAAGTGCGCGTAGACGTCGGCGAGCTCCTGGTCCGTCATCACTGTGCTTCGGTAGGGCGGCATGTTGCCGGGGCGAGGTTGCGCACATACGAGATGAACCCAGCCTGCGCCAGCTTCGTCTGCGCGAGACGCGGTCCGGCCAGCCCGCCTTGCCCGACCGTGCCATGGCATTGATAACAGCCGTTGCGCATGACCAGGCGCTTTCCGTTGACGGCATCTCCCGGCGTTCGTCTGGGCAAACGCCGTTGCCGACAGCAGCGGCAGGAGTATCAAGAAAGTCTTCATGATTAGCGGGGTTGCGTCACCACATCGAGCAGCGCGGGTTCACCGGCTTTCACCCGTTCGATGGCGCGCCGGATTGCCGGAGCCAGATTGCTTCGGATCGGTAATGGGACCCTCCGCGTACAGACCATAGCCCTTGCGCAATCGACGCGTAATCGATATCGGGAGACGCCAGCGCTGTGCCGATGTCGCCGTTCTCGATACCTCGATTGAATTTCGCGCCGAACATCTGAATGTACATGCGCTCTTCATGGTAGGAGCGATTGTTGTGCATGATATTCAGCAGCGGAATCTTGTGGTGCGCAGCCGTCCACAGGACGCCGGGTGCATAGTTGAGATCCCCGTCGTTTTGAATGTTGATCGAAAGCCGGCCGTGCTTCCTGTTGGCAAGCGCGGCGCCGATCGGCAGCGGGCGCGCCATACCCGATGCCGGAACCGCCATGCGTGCCGATGAATTGATAGTGCTTGTCGAAATTCCACAGACGCGTTGGCCAGGAGCTGACCATCCGATCCCAGGACACCAGAGACCAGTCCTCGTTCTTGATCTGCGCCCACAACTCGGCTGACAGACGCGCCGTGCTGATGGGGCTGGCATCCCATCCCACGGTGGCCAGTTCGCGATGCTGCTGCCGCCAGCGGCGGCCCGCGTCAGCGATCTTCGCGCCGCGCTCCAGCATCGCCCGGCGGCGATCGGAGGTGGTCAGCTTCTTCACGGCCTCGATGAGTTCAGGCAACGTCGCCTCGGCGTCGCCGGTGATCGAGAGGTCGGCTTCCGATGTATCGGCCGAAATCCTGATGGTTGGATTTGTGACTCAACTCGACGGCCGAAATCGGTGATGATCTTCGCGCCCGGCTTCGTCGTCGGACGTGATTCCATGCCGAACCGGTTGATCGGCGTCATCTGATGCGTGATGGCGTAGAGATCCTGGACCTCGAGCCCAAGAATCACGTCGGCATCGGCGACGCTCGGCGTCAACGGCAGCACGCCGGGATCCGCGTACGCGGATGCGAGCTCGGAAAATTCATCCGCAGGCGCTGATCCTTGACGGGCGCCTGGAGCGCCTCCGCCAACTGGACCAACCATTCGATGCCCTTTGAGCGTGCGAGCCACGCGCCCGGCGACGATCACGGGGTTCTCAGCGGCGACGAGCATCCTGGCTGCCTCTCGATACGGCAGCGGAGTCGCCCTGAGGAGAGCGCGCTCAGCACGAGCTTGGGGATCCGAAGGTGTTTATCTGCGATCGGCTCTTCCTGCAACGTGGCATCGGCGACAATGACGACCGGCTCGTAGGGAGGCGTCATCGCGATCTTGTAGGCGCGCACGGCGGATTCCGCGAAGTGTCCCAGCGAGACGGGCGTGTCGTCCCATTTGACGAAATCGCGCACCATCGACGCCGCGTCCTGGACGCTGTGCACCCACTCCGCGTTATTGCGGCGGAAATTCACATCGAGGATGTTGCCGAGGAGGATGTACAGGGGTGCGCGGTCCGCGTAGCAGTTGAAGATGGCCATCGACGCGTGCTGAAGGCCGACGTTCCCATGCACCATGATCATCATGGGCTTGCCTTCGATCTTGGCGTAGCCGTGCGCCATGGCCGCCGCAGACTCTTCATGGCAACAGGTCAGCCACTCGGGACTCTTGTTCCCGCCATAGTTGATGCACGACTCCTGGAGGCCTCTGAAGCTCGAACCCGGGTTCGCCGCGCAGTACTCGATGCCGAGCGTCTTGAGCACGTCGACCATGAAGTCCGATCCCGGCTTCTCGTTGCCGGTCACCTCCACCACGCCGCGGGCCTCACCGGTCGCGCGCGGCTCCGGTTGTTGTGCCACGCCTACGGGTGCAGCGGCGAAACCGGCGGCGCCGGCAGCAGCACCTTTCAGAAAACCGCGGCGGCCAACCGATCTCTTTCGGTTTCGACATGGCTGGCCGTTGTATCAAGCCCGTTTACGGGAAGGCAAGAGACGAGTTCTTCGCTACACTGAACGGCCAAATGATCGATCTCTCATCTCCCCGCGAGCTCCAGTTCCGTCGACATCCTTGCGAATGTGCGCGCCCTGGCGCCGGAGATTCAGTCGCGCGGTGACGAAGTTGCGACGTTGCGCCGGTTGCCGGCGGATCTCGTGCTGAAGCTGAAGGCGGCCGGCGCCTTCCGGATGGCGATGCCGAAGGCGTGGGGCGGCCCCGAGATGACGCCGCGCGAGCAGTGCGCCGTGTACGAGACGCTCGGCGCCGCCGACGCGTCGGTGGCCTGGTGCGTGAAGATCGGATCGGACGGCGGCTACTTCGTCGGGTTTCTCGAAGACACGGCGGCGCGCGCCCTCTACACGAGCCTCGACGCGGTGACAGCCGGCCAGGTGCCTCCGAACGGCACGGCCGAGCGCGTCGCCGGCGGATACCGCGTCTCCGGGCGCTGGACGTTCGGAAGCGGCTCGACCCACGCCGACGTGATCATGGGCGGATGCATTGTGACCGAGGGCGGTCAGCCCATCGTCGAGCGGCGGCGCCCCGGTGCAGCGCATCATGCTGGCGCCCGCCTCGAATTTCGAGATCATCGACACCTGGCACAGCACGGGACTGGCTGGCAGCGGCAGCAACGACTACGCGACCAGGGATCTGTTCGTGCCCGAGGCGCACACGCTGGCGTCGGACCCGGCGCCGACGCGCTCAGCGCCGCTCTACTGCTATTTCGGCATGTTCCTGGCGAGCTGGCACGGCGTCGCGCTGGGCCTTGCGCGCCGTGCCATTGACGCCGCGCTCGCCGTGGCCGAGAAGAAGATCCACATATTCCCGCCGCCGCCCATCCTGCTGCGCGATCGTCCGCACGCCCGTGTCGCGCTCGCGAAGGCCGAGATGGAGCTGGGCGCGGCGCGCGCGTTCACCTACGGGACGATCGACCGCATCTGGGACGATGCGCAGGCGCGCGGGCGCGTGTCGGCAGAGAACCGGCGGGCGATGGCGTTGTCGTTGTCGCACGCCTTCCGAAGCGCGCGCCGGATCGCGCAGTCGATGTACGACCTCGTCGGACCGACGGCCGTGTACGCGCACCAAGACGCCCCTCGATCGGCTGCTCCGCGACGCGATCACGATGAGCCAGCACCTGCTGCTCGCCGACAGCTTCCTCGAGATCGTCGGCGGAACGATCGTCGGCGACGCGTCGCCCATCAGCTAGCTCAGGCTGATATCTTCTATTTCTTCAGCGCGAACTTTCTCGCGTCGGTGAGGAAATCCCCGGCTCCGTAGACGCTTCCGCGGCATCGACGGTGAGCCCCTTCACGCCAGGCTCGACCCGCTGGCGTAGGGATAGGGGGCGGGGATCGGGAATCAGATACTTGACCGATCCGTCGCGCGCTGCCATGCGTATCCCGCGACCGGATTCCCGGATCGAAGCCGTAACCGGTCTGCGGAAGCGTCAGCTGGCCGATGTTCGTGCGACCGTCGCGCGACTCGGAATCGGCGACATACCGGTGTCGTCTTCCTGTCGATGTGGATCCGCTCGGCCTGCCGAACTGGAACCACTGGGCGATGAACGTGCCGCCCTGGTCGAAAATCTGCGAATGCGGTTGTTCTGACGATCGCCGACGAACAGCCGGCCCGCTCGAATCGAACGCCAGCGAGTGCGGGCCGTCGAGATTCGCCCGGGCCCGTGCCCTTCTTGCCCCATGCCTTGATGAACTTTCCGGTTTTGTCGGAACTTCACGATTCGAGCGTTGCCCTGGCCGTGCCGCCGCCGCGTGTCCGTCGGCGACGAAGATATCGCCGTTCGGCGCGACGGCGACCTCGGTTGGCGCGTCCGAACTTCATCGTTGCCGGAACCGGCGACGCCGCTTCTTACCAAGCGTCAGCAGCACCAGCCCATCCGGCGTCATCTTGACGACCTGATGGGCGCCGTTGTCCGCCATCCACAGATTGCCCCCATCGTCCACCGTCAGCTTGTGCGGGCTGACGAACAGGCCGGCGCCGAACGACTGACGAGCTTGCCGGATGGTTGGAATTGAAAGATGGGATCGACCGTCGCGCTCGCGCCGCCGCACGTCGTCCCGCCGGCCCCGGAGTTGCCGCAACGATCCGTTACCCAGATTGTGCCGTCCGGAGCGCGTCGTGACGCTTGCGGTGGATCCCCACTTCCGACCGGCCGGAAGTTGACCCCAGTCAACCCCCGCCTCGTGCCGGATTGGGCAGATCGTTGCGGGCACCGAGCAGCGAGATCACGGGGAAGCGACACGGGGAACTGGCCGGGCTGAAGAGATCGGCTGCGCGCCGCGGCCGGATGTCTGAGGAGGGTTGGTCGGGTTGCCGCAGGTGTGCGCAGCAGGGCCGGCAGGGAGTCAGCCGGAGGTGTCGAGGACCCTGGCGTCGACTGGGCGGTGGCTGTCATGTCCGCCAAGGACGCGACTGCGACTCCGAGAGCGATGAGCGAGGCAACGCATCGAGTCCTCCCAGCGTAAATGTGCCGGACACCCAGGTCGATCACCGCGTTGAAGCACACCATCCTGAGATCCGGTTCCCCGGTTGTCAACGCCCGATTACATGGGCTAGTGAACAAAGCTCACATTTCGTTGACACCGACGCGGCCGTCGCGCGAAGCTGCTTTCATCACGCCGGCCGGCGGTGAACCCTCGGAGACTGCCATGACACGATCCGCAACGCCGCGTCGCCCGCGAACAGCGCTCTTCCGTACTGGCCTGTTGCTCTGGCCTCCCGTCGGCACGGCGCAGCCACGACGCCCAGTCACGGACATCGGCAGCGTGGAGGGTCCCTCGGACGCCTTGGGGAGCGCCCGATCTCCAGGGCGTCTGGACGAGCGCCGATCTCTCCGTGCCGAGCGACGACGCGCCCAGGCGCCGCGGCCTGCGGCCCCGCCGCGCCGGCGCGGGCGGGCGCGGATCGACGTCAGCCCGCCGAATCACTGGAGAGAGCGAATTCAGCGTGTGACGTTCAATGTGCCGCCGATGACGCCGCTGGGGCAGGAGCGCGCCGCGACGCCGAGGCTCGGAGGCTGGCAGTTTCATGACCGGCAATTTCGCCGGCCCTGAGGAGCTCGGCACGTGGGTGCGGTGCCTGTCGCGCGGCATGCCGGGCGCGATGACGCCGACGGCGTACGGCAACAACTATCAGATCGTGCGGTCGCAGGATCACGTGGCGGTCGTCGCGGAAATGATTCATGATGCCCGCGTGATTCCACTGCGTCCGCAGCCGCACATTGCGCCCTCGATTCGCCAGTGGCTGGGCGATTCACGAGGACACTGGGAGGGCGACACGCTGGTCGTCGAGGTCACGAATCTGACGGACAAGGCGAGCTTCCGCGGTTCCACGGCGAACCTTCACGTGACGGAGCGGTACACGAGGACGGGACCCGACACCCTGCACTACGAGGTCACGCTCGAGGATGCGGCGGCATGGAGCGCGCCGTGGAAGTTCTTCATCGATCTTTGCACTCGATCACGGCCAGGGCCGCGTGTTCGAGTACGCGTGTCACGAGGGCAACTACGGCATGCGAAACATCCTGAGCGCGTCGCGGGCGATGGACGCGGGAAGCAGCTGCTGAGGCTGCACAAATGACGACGAGGACCACTCTAAGCGTCGGCGTGCTCCTGATCGCGGCCGCGGCGATCGGCGCGCTCGTCAGTCCCGAAGGTCCGGGCGCAGAACCGCCTGCCCTGGATCAACCAGGACGCCGGATTGGACCGCGAACAAGGAAAAGCTTCAGGCGTTCGGCGAGCGCTTCGCGACGTCCGCGCGCGATGTACGACGCGCTCAAACAGCAGGCCCGTGGCGGCAAGCCGCTGACGTGGCCGCAGATGGCCGAGCCGGCGTGCGACTGGTCCGGCGTCTACAGCTCGCAGCATACTGTCGTTCGCATTTCGACCCGGATTTGCCGATGACCGGCGGCCCTGTCTCCGCGAAGCTCACACCAGCCGGAGCGGCCGTCGTCAAAGCCAAAGCGGACCAGCCTCGCGCGCACCGGGCGGCGAGTACGATCCGATCAGCGATTGCCGGCCGCCGGGCGTGCCGCGCTGGTTCACCGAGCCGTTCCTGCACGAATTCATCGTCACGCCGAATCAGACGTGGTTGATCAACGAAATGGTCAACGACGTTCGCCGCGTCTACACCGACGGCCGCAGCCACACGCCCGGAAGACGACGCGTACTCGAGCTGGAACGGGGACACCGTCGGGCTTCTGGGACGGCGATGTGCTCGTGACGCACACGAAATACCTGATGAAGGGGCAGTATCAGCGCGGCGTGCAGCCGAATTACTCGGAGAAGACCGAGACCGTTGAGCGCTGGCACAAGGTCGACGCGAAGACGCTTCAAGCCGACGTGTGGGTGTTCGATCCGGTGAACCTCGCCAAGCCGTGGTACTACGCGTCAGAGCCAGACACAGCTCACCAACGACGACAAACAGCTGCGCATCAGTGCTGGGACTGCCGCGAGAACTCGAACAACGACATCGTCCGTCAGGACGACGGCACGAGCCAGTTCAAGGATTTCACCTTTGTTCCGAAGGATGCGGCCGCGGGCGGCAAGCCCGAGGCCGCCAAGACCAAATGAGGACTCTGTTCATGGCGATGTTCACAACCAAAGACGCTGGTCGTCGCGATGCTGTTGAGCATCGCGGCGGCGTCCGGCAATGGCCCATCACTCGGGCGCGATGTTCGACGACAAGAAAGAAGTGACGGTGACCGGAGTGGTCAAGGAATTCCAGTACACGAACCCGCACTCGTGGCTGCTGGTGGACGTGACCGGGAAGGACGGCAAGGTGACGACGTGGGGCTTCGAAGCGGAAGGTCCGAGCAGCCTCACGCGCGCGCGGCATCCACCTGAAGGACTTCACGCCAGGCACGGTCATCACGATCACCGGACATCCGATGAAAGACGGCCGGCCAGCGGCGACGTGGATGCGGGCAACCCGGGACAAGGACAAGAGGTGTTCGTGCCCGCGTCAGGTTTCGCGGTCCGCTGATCCAGAACGCAAGACCAGCGTGCGGGAGTGTGCAGATGAGGCTACGTGTCGCTCTATTAGTCACGGTGCTGCTCTAGCGCGGGCCCAGTGTCGGCTCACCACAGCAACTCCGCGTTCTACGTCGAAAAGATCATCGAGCTGAAGGGCGTCGTCGACCAAATTTGAGTGGATCAACCCTCACACGTTTATCTCCATGACCGTGGACGATGGCAAAGGCGCCAAGGTGGATTGGAGGTGGAGGGGCGCGCTCCGGCGCGTGTTGCTTCGGGCCGGCTGGGAACGAGACACGTTGAAGGTCGGCGAGACGATCACCGTCTTCACGCAGTCCAGCCAAGGACAACAGCCACGTGTGCCTGACGGCGCGGGTCGTCAAAAGCGACGGCACGATCCTGAGCAACGGCGGATGAGGCACTCCGGTCTCTTCTGGCTCGCTATTTGACCTTTGCGAGACCCTCGGCGCACGCGAACTCGCGAAGCTCGTCGCTCGGCAATGACGCCTTGCGGATACGTCCGCACCATCTCGAAGGGCTCCAGGAAGCGCTTCAGCGTCAGTGACGGTCGATGCGGTCCTCGAGCACTCCTGGCTCGATCAGGCGAATGCGTTCGTGGACCGTCATCTTGTCGCTGTGCGGCGAGAAAGCGACGAAGTCCTCGATGAGCGAGTCGTCTCGCAGCGCCACCGTGTCGACCACGAGGGTGTTGCCCTCCCACTGGCCCGTCGAATAGCCCGCGTATGTCGGATCGTTGAGCACCTTCCGCGACGGTTGACGCCCGTCGAGAAAGATCCGCCGGTATGTCGTTTCATCTCGCCGTGCCATCGTGATCTTGTCTTTTGACTGCGCTGAGCTCCATGCCATAGAACATGTTCATCATGCTCGGCATCCCGGATGGGATGCACCGGACGCGGTGGATCGAATTCCGGTGATCCCGACATGCGTGATTTCCGGATCGCCTCCCATCGAGCCAGGTATGCAGGGTGAGCTTCGGCGCACCCGGCGCTCGCCCAGCCAGAACCATCCTCGAGTGGCGCCGATCTCGTGGGCGGGGCGGCGCGGCTTGTCGCCCTGCCGGCGGCGCCGGCGCCAGCGCGCCCGGCCCCTGGCGGCTGGACGGGGTAGTAGACGCCAGAAAAATCTGGAGGCGCCGCGGGCGCCAGGGCGCGAGCGGCTGGTTCGCCGATCGCCGGAGACCAACCAGCAAGGTTGCAAACGCTAATCCGAGAAGATTCTCATTTTTGGCGCTCCGTCTCCGCCTGGTCCCCGCAGGCCTTTGGGCCTGCGACAATTACCGGCCGCCGCGTGCGAGGCGGCGGAGGCAAGGTTCCGCCTTCGGCGAGGGTCTTCATCGTTCTGCAGTGCGCGCGTGAACTGCGTGCGCCGCCGATCCCTGTCGGCCTGCTTCGCCGCGTCATCGGGGAGATTCGAGTTGTCGAAGAACAAGGTGTACTACAATCTTCGACGTCGTCGCGCCGTCACAGGTCGCGCTTCGAGGGTGCCGTGATACATGTTGTACCGCTGCCCGTCGCGAACGGGCTGCGTGTATGTGTACGACAGCTCGGTCTTTCCGACGAGGATTTCGTTCGCCACCGACCTGACGGCGCCGAACTCGCCGTCCTTGCCCAACGTGATCGTGCATGGGATCTGGAACCACTCGCCGATGTCGCAATACTTGCCGATGCGTTTCCAGACGTCAGCGGCGGGGCGATTGACGTCGATTTCCATGTCGACCGTCGCATAGGTCGGGTTCGGCGTTTCGAAGGGGGCAGGCGGGGGGCGGCTGGGCGGCGGCGGTGCCCGTGAGACATACGAAGGCGATTGCCGCAGCTAGCTGATTGCGCATAGTCGTCATCTCTTTCGTTGAGGCGTTTCTTGCGAGCCCGTTATCCTTGCCCAAAACCCGCTCGGGCGCCAAGGGCAGCCGCTTGCCGCCGCACGCATGCCCGCCGCGAGTTGCAAAACGGTCGCGGGCGCCTATACTTGTTGAGCTAACAAAGTTCACTTTGTCGTTGACAGTGACACAACGTAATCGTAGAGTCCAGCCGTTATCGCCGCTTGAATCGCGGTCCAGGCCCGCGCGAATTCCGACCTCAAGGTGACCCATGCGTGTCGTGACACCTCGTTCTGATCCTGTCGGCTAGCGCCGATGGCCGTCAGCGCTCAGCAAAGAACACCATGGGGTGACCCGGATTTGCAGGGCATCTGGAGCAATCAGACACCCATGCCCGCTCGAGCGGCCGCCGGCGCTGGCTGGCAAGGCGACGTTCACCGAAGCGGAGGCGGCGGAAGTCGAGCGAACGTCCCTGCAAGAGATCCTGAAGACCCTCTCGCCGCGCCGTGCCCCTGAGCGGCGAACTGAACGAAGTCTGGCTGGAGACGCAGAAGGGCAAGGTCGGACCGGGCCGGCACACGTCGCTGGTGATCGATCCGCCGGACGGCCGCATTCCGTTCACGCCCGAGGGACGGATACGGTGGGACGCGACGCCGAGCATCGAGGCGCAAGTCCCGGGACGGCCGATGGCCGCCAACGGACCGGAGGACCGCCCGCTCGACGAGCGCTGCATCTTCGACAGGCGGGCTCTACGTGCCCAATCCCTTCTACAACAACTATCACCAGATCGTGCAGGCTCGCGGCTACGTCGCGATTCTGACGGAGATGATGCACGAGATGCGCATCATCCCGCTCGATGGGCGTTCCCCGCTCGGTCCGAAGATTCGCGGATGGCACGGGTATTCTCGAGGCCGCTGGGAAGGCCAGACGCTCGTCGTCGAAACGACGAACTTCAACGAGAAGCGCCTCTTTGAAGGGGCAACCTCGCAGCTGCGCCTGGTCGAGCGTTTCACGCGTCTGGACCGTGACACCATCAGGTATCGACTGACCGTCTCCGATCCGGCGACGTTCTCGAGACCGTGGACGCTCGAGAATGCGCTGCGCAAGTCGGACGGCCCGATGTTCGAGGTGGCCTGCCACGAGGGCAATTACGGTCTAGCCGGGATCCTTTCCGGAGCGCGCGCGAAGAGAACCGGGCAAAGCGATAGGTGACAGAACGCTGCTGCCTGATGGGGCCTCTATGAAACGACTTCTCGTTACCGCGTGCGCCGCAATCACCTCTGTCTATGATTGTCTGGCCGCAGTCCGCCGTGCGCCTCGGCGCGCAAGCGCCGCAGAACGCCAACGTGCCGAAGATTCCGTTCGACACCTCCGACGGACTTCCTCAAGTACTCGCCCGACATGAACCTCGGGGAGGTGCTCGGCGTCGCCGTGAACTCCAAAGGGCAGATCGTCGTGCTGAACCATCCGGGCAGCGCGACGTCGGGGCCGATCTACGGCAACGCGTCGACGCAGCTGCTCCAGTTCGATCAAACCGGGAAGTTCGTCCGCGAGATCGGCAAGGGCGTGTACGGTCTCGGCTACGCGCACAGCGTGCGCTTCGACAAGTACGACAACCTCTGGGTCGTCGACAAAGGCGTCAATACGGTCGTGAAGTTCAACCCGGCCTGGTACGTGACGCTCAACCTCGGCCGGCGTCCCGAAGGGCCCGACGATCCGGACGAGTTCTGGTACCGTCGGCGGCCGCGGCGCGCAATGCGACGCCACCCGTTCACGTCGATGGCCAATTCCGGGCGCCGACCGACGTCGCGTGGGACTCGGACGACAACATCTACATCAGCGACGGCTATACGAATTCGCGGGTCGCGAAGTTCGACAAGCACGGGAATTGGGTGACGTCGTGGGGCTCGCGCGGACGAGGGGGCGTGCACGCGGACGAAAATCCCAGCCAGTTCAACACGCCGCACAACATCGGCGTCGATCGCCAGAACAACGTGTACGTCGCGGACCGCAACAACCGCCGCATCCAGGTGTTCGACGCCAGCGGCAAGTTCCTGCGGATGCTTCACCTCAACGCGCCCTACGACAAGACGCGGCATCCGGTGCTCGGCAACACCCCGATGAATCCGCCCGACGAGACGCAGCCGTGGACGATCTGCATTACGAATACGCCCACCCAGTACCTCTACACGTCCGACCAGGAGCCCGGCCGGATCTACAAGATGACGCTCGACGGTCGCATCCTGGGGTGATCGGCGAATCGGGTCACGAACCCGGCCAGTTCAACTGGATTCACGGCATCGCCTGCCCGTCCGAGGACCTGCTCTACGTGGCCGACATGAACAACTGGCGCGTGCAGCGGATGCAGTTGCATCCCGAGCGGATCAAATCGACGGCTGCGCACCGAAGTAGCCGCTGAGTGTCAAGGACACCGCATGCGACACGCCACGCGCCGCCGTCCTTGCGAGCGCATTCGCGCTCACCCTCGGCGCTGTCGCCAGCGCGCAGTCGGGCGCGATTCCGATTCCAAGCCGCCAGTTGCGCCGAAGCCGGGATGGGCTCCGCCGAAGACGGCGTGGGGCGATCCTGACATCTCCGGTAATTTCACGAACAAGTACGAGCAGGGGACGCCGATGGAGCGCCCGGCCGGCTTCGAAGGCCGGGGCGTCGACGACGTCCGCGGCGCCGAGCTGAAGAAGCTGCTCGAAGAACGGCAGCGCCAGTCCGACGCGCGCCAGCAGTTCCTGGCCGGCGACCCGACCGGCCGCATCGCCGTCACTGCCTGAATTCGGCGACCGCGGCGAGATCGTGAAGGGAAACCGGGCGTGGATGATCATCGATCCGGCCGATGGCAAGATGCCGGCGATGACCGAGGAAGGGCAGCGTCGCACGCCCTGGCGCGAGCCGGGCGCACGGGCCGGGCGGCGAGCAGCTTCTCGAACGTCGGATTCGACAGCCACCTCGACTTCAGCCTGACCGATCGGTGCATCACGCGCGGGTATCCCGGCTCCATGCTGCCCGCCATCTACGGCGACTCGTATCAGATCGTCCAGGCGCCCGGATATGTGGCGATTCGTTACGAGATGGTCCACGAGACCCGCATCATCCCGCTGGACAGCCGGCCGCACGTTTCGAAGGGCGTGCGTCTCGACATGGGCGACGCCGCGCGGCCACTGGGTCGGCAACTCGCTCGTCGTTGAGACGACGAACTTCCGCGATCGCAGCGTCTATCGGAACGCGAACCCGGACGGGCTGAAGATCATCGAACGCTTCACGCGCACGGCGCCTGATACGGTCGAGTGGACGGTCACGATCGACGATCCGACGACGTGGGTGCGTCCGTGGACGTTTCTCGCTGCCGTTGACGATGAACGATCGGGAGCCGGTGCTGGAATACGCCTGTCACGAGGGCAACTACGCGCTCCGCAACATGCTCAGCGGCGAGCGCGCGACGGAACGCGAGCCGGCGCGAAATAGGCGAAGGAAAGCGCGCGGTTCCTGGCCGCTGCGACACGTGAGGGTGTTCGAGCTTTTGATCTCGGATCGTGCAAACATGTGAACAAAGCTCACGTTATTGTCGTTGACACTGATATGGACGGCGCGCTTACAGTCCAGCCGATCAGTGAACAAAGCTCACATTGTCGCGTAAGCTGACGGGCAGGGCTGAGGTTCGGTCGCTTATGACGGCGGGAGCTTGAGGAGAACGTATGCGTGAGGTCATCAGGCACCTCGTGGCAGGCGCCTCAGCGGTGCTCATCTTTCCGGCGTTGTGCTTTGCGCAGTTCGGCGCGATTGCCGGCGTCGTGCAAGGACAGCACCGGTGCCGTCCTCCCAGGCGTCACGGTTGAAGCCGCCAGCCCGGTGCTGATTGAGAAGACCCGCACGGCGGTCAGCGACAGCGCGGGCCAATACAAAGCTCGAACAGCTGCGCCCGGGCGTGTACACCGTCACCTTTACGCTGACGGGCTTCAGTGCCGTTCGTCGTACGAAGGCATCGAGATTTCCGCGGGGTTCACGGCGCCGGTCAACGCGTCCCTCGAAGTCGGAGCCGTCTCGGAAACGATTACGGTTATCGGCCGACACGCCGGTGGTGGACGTGCAGACCATCTCCCAGCAGAAAACGCTTCCAAAGGAGGCCCTGGATGCGCTGCCGACCGCCCGGTCGTTCGCGACGCTCGGGACGACGTTGCCGGGCGTGACAGCCAACCAGCGCGACGTCGGTGGCACGCAGGGCGAACGCGGAAACATCTTGTCGGCCCACGGTGGCGCTGCGTTTGATATGACGATCCAACTCGATGGGGTGCCGCTCGGCGGAATCGGCTCCTCAGGGGCGCCGCGTGGTCGACGTTTTCGCTCAACGATGCGGCCGCCCAGGAGATCTCCTTCGAAACGGGTGCGATTTCGGCCGAGACGTCGAGTGGCGGCGTCAGGGTCAACATTGTTCCGCGGGAGGGCGGCAACAGGTTCACCGGATCGTTCTTCGGCAATTTTGCGACCAGCGGTATGTCGGCGAGCAACTTCACCGACGACCTGAAGGCGCGTGCGGGCGCAGGCGCCGGCCGGGTTCGACAAACTCTGGGATGAGAGCGCGCACGTTCGGCGGCCCGATTCGCCGCGACAGGATGTGGTTTTTCGTCGCGCACCGATGCGCGGCAACGACATTGTCGGCACGTCGTATTTCGCGAAGGACCCGCTCTGCCGTCGGCATACACGCCGGACCTTTCGCGGCCGTTGCACTCGGGCGGCTGGGATTTGGACAACCAGATCCGCGTCACGGCCCAGGTGACGCCGCGCAACAAAGTGTCCGGCTTCTTCGACAAGGTCAACAAGTGCAATTGCCCGACCGTCCTGGCCTCAACCCCTTGACGGGCGAGTCGGCCACCAGCCTGACGTATCCCAGCGTCTATCTGGCGTCCCTGAGCTGGCAGGCCCCGATCACGTCGAAGCTGCTCTGGGACTCGGCATACTCCTTCAACCACGCCAGAACAACATCTGGACGCCCCTCGCTCCTGGAATTACGGCGACGTCGCCGCTTTCGGTGCTCCGAGCTGTCGACCTTCCACGTTCATACGAGGCGCCGTTTCCCGGTGATCCCTTCGGTTTTCCCGGGAGTATTTTCTCGGGCGGCGAAGACAATCACCAGAATTACCTGCGCGGGGCGCTCTCGTATGTCACCGGGTCACATGCCGCCAAAGTCGGGTTCGCCATGCACACCGGTGCGCGCGCGCCAGCAGCGTTCAACAGTTCAGCAATGACACCCAGCTTCAACTGTTCAATGGCGTTCCGATCGCGGTCAACTTGACCACCGCTCCATACACGGCGCTGACCGACCTGAACGCCGACCTGGGCATTTATGCTCCAGGACAGAGTGGACGCTGCGCCGTCTCACGCGTGACGGGCAGGCGTCCGATTCGATTACTTCAATATGCGGGATTCCCGCTCAGTCAGCGCCCGCGTCGGTGTGGGTTGGCGCGCGCTCGTTCGATCCGCTGCCCGACGTCCCGAACTGGAAGGACATCAGCCCGCGGAGTGGGCGCGGCGTACGACTTGTTTGGCAACGGCAAGACGCGCGATCAAGGCGAGCGTCAGCCGCTACGTGGCCTGCACAGATCTATGCGTTTGCCAGCCAGCGTCAATCCATTCGTGACGAGCCGCAACAACGCGACGCGCAACTGGTTCGACGCCAACCACGATTTCATTCCCCAGGGCGACCCGCTGAACCCGCTGCCCAACGGCGAGATTTTCCGGCCCGATCGACCCGAACTTCGGCAAGTCGGTCATCACCACCCGATACGACTCGGACTTGAGCCAGGGCTGGGGAAAGCGGCCGTACAGCTGGGAATACCTCGCGAGCGTGCAGCGGCGAGTTGCTGCCCCGCGTCTCCCTGGAGGTCGGGTACTTCCGGCGGACGTTCTGCAACCAGACCGTCACCGACAACCTGGACGTGACGCCGGCAGACTTCGACCAGTTCTGCTTCACCGCTCCGACAGACAGTCGGCTGGGCGCTGTCAGCGGCAGTCAGGTTGTGCGGCGCTCTACGACATCAAGCCCGCGAAGGCCGGCCTCGCGAGCAACCAGGTCATCACGTTCGCGAAGAGCTATTCCGGCGAAACCAGCCAGACCTACGACGGCGTCGATGTCACGGTGAACGCCCGGCCGACGGGGCGCGTGTTCCTCCAGGCCGGGTTCAGCACCGGGCGGACCGTCACCACGAACTGCGCGACGGTCGACAATCCCCGAAACGCTCAGGTTCTGTGAGGTCAGGCAGCCATTGATGGGAAATTATCGCGTCTCGGGCGGCTACACGTTCCCGTGGGAGATTCAGCTCAGCGGCGTGTTCCAGAGCCTCCCGACCGAGCCGATTGCCGGCACCGGCGCCGCGGCCAGGTCGGTCGCCGTGGCCAATTACACGGTGACAAATGCCACCCGGGCCTCACGCTGGGCCGGCCGATTGCCACGCCGGGCGGCACCATCACTGTGCCCCTGGTTGATCCGTCGCACGCATACGCAGACTTTGGCGACCGCGTCAACCAAGGTGGATCTGCGCGTGACCAAGGGGCGTGCGCCTGCGGAGCGATACCGCGTGGACATCATGGCCGACTTCTACAACGCCGTTCAACGTGGCGCCGGTCCTGACCTACACGACAACGTATGGGCCCGCGTGGTTGACGCCGCGGACGTTCCTGCAGTCCGCCCTACTGCTGAAGCTCGGTGGCCGATTCACGTTCTAGACGCTCGATGGTTGCAACGAAGGAGGAAATTGAAAATGCTACGAACCCGCGTCCCAGCCGGCTGGATCATCGCTGCGGCGTTGTTTCCCGGCGACGGTTGTCGCCCAGACGTCCGAAGCCGACATTCGGGAAGGACATTGCGCCGATCGTGTACGCCAAGTGCGCCATGTGCCATCGGCCGGCGAGGTGGCGCCGATGTCGCTCATGTCGCATGACGAAGTGCGGCCGTGGGCTCGCGCCATCAAGAACAAGGTCGTCGCCCGCCAGATGCCCCCGTGGTACGCCGAGGGGAACACGGCAAGTGGCGTAACGATCGCCGCCTGAGCCAGGCGGAGATCGACAAGATCGTGGCGTGGGTGGATGCCGGCGCCCCGCGCGGCAGCGACAGCGAGCATGCCGGCTCCGCCTCCGCTGGCACAGGGCTGGAATGGTCCAAGCGGAGCTCCGCCGGATCTGATCATCGAAGCGCCGACGATGCAGGTGCCAGCCGAGGGCGAGAGTCCGTGGCAGTACGCGTATGTGAAGCTGCCGTTCCAAGGTGACGTGTGGGTGGCGGCTTCGCAGGTCGTGCCCGGCAACCGCGCGGCCGTGCATCACGTGCTCGTGACGTCCATGACGTTGCCGCCAACCGCAGTCATCGATGCCGAAGGGCGCATGACGTTGCCGCAGGGCGCGTCAGTCGATCCCGCAGGCGCGCGTCTCGACTGCTGCGCGCGCAGCGCGGTCCACCGCCGGGCGCCGCCGCGGCCAGCCCGCTTGGGGGTTCTCGGCCGGCTGGGAGCCTGGGGTTGATGCAGCCATCAGCTACGGGCCGGGCGTTGCGCGAGCACCTCACGGGCACGCATCTGATGTTCAACCTGCACTACCAGGCGAACGGGAAGGCGAGCCACGGACAAAACCACGCGTCGGCCTCTGGCTCGCAGAAGGGTCCCATCACGCACGCATCGCAGGGTCCTGGTGGTGGCGACTTCGGCAGCGAAACATTCATCGTCAACGGCAAGGAGCTCACGGGACGATTTTCCGCTCAGGTGACGCAGGACATTCTGCCGCCGAGGCCTGAAGACCGTGCCGAACATCCCTGCCGGCGCAGACAACTATCGCTCTGGTCAACCTCCTGCCGATCCGACGGGAGACGGTCGTGTACAGCATCCAGCCGCACATGCACCTGCGCGGCAAATCGATGAAATACACGGCCGTCTATCCGGATGGCCGGGAAGAAGTGCTGCTCAACGTGCCGCACTACGACTTCAATTGGCAAATCGTCTACGAGTTCGCGAAGCCCGTCACGCTGCCTGCGGGAACCACGGTTCGCGTCGAAGCGGCGTGGGACAACTCGACCAGAACAAGTACAACCCGAGGCCGGACCAGGAGGTCTTCTGGGGCGAGCAGAGCTGGGACGAGATGCTCAGCCCGATCATCCGCGGCGTGGTGGAAGCTGCCGAGCCCGAGTAACCCCAACGCCGCCTGTGCAAGTGTCGCGGCGGTAGTGCTTCTTCCAGCGAGGACAGAGATGATACGAACCCACGCCCGGGTCCGGCTGGATCATCGCGGCGGCGTTGTTTCCCGAGCCACGGTGTTCGCCCAGACCTCGAAGCTTTCATTTGGAAAGGACGTCGCTCGATCCTGTACGCCAAAGTGCGCCATGTGCCACCGGCCTGGCGAGGTGGCGCCGATGTCGCTCATGTCGTACGACGAAGTGCGGCCGTGGGCGCGCGCGCATCAAGAACAAGGTCGTCGCCCGCCAGATGCCACCGTGGTATGCCGAGGGAGACCATGGCAAATGGCGCAACGATCGCCGCCTCGAGTCAGGCGGAGATCGACAAGATTGTGGCGTGGGTGGACGCGGGCGCGCCGCGCGGCGATGACAGCGACGTGCCCGCTGCCTCCTCCGCTTGCGAAGGGCTGGAATCAGTCCCAGCGGGACGCCGCCGGATCTGATCATCGAAGCGCCTGAGTTGAAAGTGCCGGCGGACGGCGAGAGTCCCGTGGCAGTACGTCTACGTCGAAGCTGCCGTTCCAGGGTGACGTCTGGATTGCCGCTGCGCAGGTCGTCCCCGGCAACCGTGCAGTCGTCCATCACGTGATGGTGACGTCCGCGACGCTGCCGCCGGACGCACCAGTCGACGCTGAAGGACGCGTGAAGTGCACGCAGACCGGCGCGCACGCCGCGCACCCAAGCGGCGGGGCGCCGTCCTTCGGCGGGCATCGGGGCGTTTTACTGCCGCGGTGGGAGCCGGGGCTCGATGCAGCCGTGAGCTACGGGCCGGGCGCGGCGGAGCGTACTTCCGGCACGCATCTCGTTGCTTCAACCTGCACTACCAGGCGAACGGACACGCGACCACGGACAAAACCCGCGTGGGCATCTGGCTGCAAAAGGGTCCCGTCACGCACGCGAACGCGGGCCTCGGTATCGGCATGGGTAGCGAAACGTTCATCGTCAACGGCACGGAGCTCACGGGACGGTTTACCGCGCAGGTGACGCAGGACATTCTGCCGCCGGGCGTGAAGACCGTGCCGAACATCCCTGCCGGTGCGAGACAATTATCGCTTGACCGCGCGTGCTGCCGATTCGGCGAGGAGATGATGCTGTACAGCATCCAGCCGCACATGCACCTGCGCGGCAAGTCGATGAAGTACACGGCCGTCTATCCGGATGGCCGCGAAGAAGAGCTGCTCAACGTGCCGCACTACGATTTCAATTGGCAAATCGTCTACGAATTCGCCAAGCCCGTCACGCTGCCTGCGGGCACCACCGTTCGCGTCGAAGCGGCGTGGGACAACTCGACCAAGAACAAGTACAACCCGAGGCCGGACCAGGAGGTGTTCTGGGGCGAGCAGAGCTGGGACGAAATGTTCAGCCCGACCTTGCGCGCGCGTGACGCAGCTGAAGAGCCCGATAACCCCCACCCTGCCGCCCGCGCTCGTGTCGCAGCGGTAGTGCGTCATCAGAGGTAATCCATGAACCACTCGAGCCGTCTCGTCTGGCTCTTCGTTGCTGCAGCGATCGGCAGTGTGCACGCCGGGGCCGCGGGCCGTGCGCCGAATCCGGATCTACTAGCCGATTGTCGAGAGCGGTCGGATGTCCTCTCGCAAACGGGGTCCGACTGGAATCTCGCGAACGCCACCGAGGCTGCCACTTCGACGACGTCATTCACGACGCCCGAAGCGGTGAAGGCCGCGGCGGAGAAACCGCTCGGCAATCAGCAGTATCGGCTGCTCGGCACCAGCCCGTTCAGTCCCGAGCGCCACAGAGGAGCACAAGATGGCGATCAAGGGCATCTTGATCAAGAGCGGCAGCGACAGCCCGCATCAACGTGAGCTGTCATTTCAGATGCTGGCAGAGACATGCGCGAAATAGCCGTAAGCGCCGCTGTTGTCATCGTGGCAATGTTGACAGGCCGCGCTCCGTATGACGGCGATCCTCGCTCAGGGGCCCGCCGCAAGTCGCGCCGCCACCTGACGTGAAGCCTCTGCTGCGGGCGCCTGGTGAGACGCCTGTCCCCGGGAAGTGCCTGTTCAAGAAGATTCTCGACCTGATCGCGGCTCGAGCAGGCGATCAAGCGCACGACACTGAACAACGACGCGGCAGGCGCCCTTCGACCCGGACTATCTCGTCGGCCGCTGGACATTTGGATATGACACTCCAGAGTCCGCTCTCTGGGGCCGGCGAGTCGGGTCTCCGGCACCGAGACGGTTCGGCAGCGTTGAGTGGCTGTCTCTACGAACGGCACGACCCAGGCCAAAGGGCCGACCGGCGCGTTCACGATCAGATCCACGCATCGTCTGCGACCCGTCCGCCCACTACATGATCGTCCTGGAGCGCGACAGTCGCCGGGCTCGAGTGTCAAGTCCGGGACGGGTCGGTGGAGACTCCAGGTGGGTTACTACACCCATCATTGGCAGGCGGCGCCGCTCACCGTCAACGCACGAAGGTCAGGTTGAAAGGGACGACGTTCATGGCGTCGCCGGTGAACTTTCGTGTACTACACCGGGATCTCGGAAGGCGACGGCCCGTTCGTCAGCATGGGTGCGTCGGATCAGCGGCGGCGCGGCGGGCACCGCAAAGTAAGCGCGTCGACAACCAACGGAGAAGACGACAACATGCGCGCTCGGACTCTGCCGGCGCTCGCTGTCGCCAGGCACTCCGTCACTCGGGTGTTTTCTGCACCAGGCCCGGGCATGACGCTCTTTCCAGGAACGACTGCGCCACCTGCCGCATGGCCACACGTCGTCGCCGGATAACGCGCGCCAGAGCCTGACCGAGCTTCACAACGTCTCACCAGAAAGCGATCCTGGTCGCCATCGACCGGGTCGATGGCGCCGAACGCGACTGAGACTCACCGACCCGCAGCGGCGGACGATCGCCGAAGTGCTCAGCGACTGGCAGGCGCGCCGTTAGCGCCAGCGAGACGTCCGGCGGCATCGGCGAGTGCCGAGACCAGTGCTCTCCGGGTGCCGCGGGAGACAGCGCGACGATGCCGCTATCGAGGCAGGTGGAGGCGGGGACGATCGAGAATTCCAGGTTTCAACCCAGGCATAGCGTGGCGGGCCTCCGAGAAGGACGATGTCACCAGCTGGAAGCTGAAATGGGCTTTGGCGTCCCGAACGCCACGGCCATGTATGGTCAGCCCGCGATCGCGGGTGGCCGGCTGTTTGTCGGCAGCGATAACGCAGTGGTGTATGCGCTCAACGCAGAGGCGGCTGGTCTACTGGTCGTTCCAGGCCGGGGCGGCGATCCGCACCGCCATCAGCGTCGGGGCGATCACGGGCCAGCCGGGGCGCGCGTTACGCGGTGTATTCGGCGACCTCAACGGCGCGGTGTGCGCACCGTGAACGCCGAGACCGGGACGCTCGTCTGCAAGGTCAGCAGGCCGATCCGCATCCCGTGGCGCGCGCATCACCGGAGCGCCCGCCTGTATCGCGGTCGGCTATGCGTCCCGGTCACCGCTCTCAGGAGAGCGTGGCGTCAATCCGAAATATGAATGCTGCGTCCCGGGCGCGTCGTTGTCGCATGCGACGCCAATACCGGCTGTGCAGATATGGCGTCGACGATATGCCGCGCCGCTGGCCAGCACGACAAAGACATCCGTGGGCACGCAACTCTGGGGTCCGGCAGGTGCCAGGCGTCTGGTCGGCTCCGACGATCGATGAACGCACGAACAGTTTGTGCAGTGGCGACGCGAGCGACGCATTTACCGCGCCGGCTGCTGCGACAGAGCGACGCGATCGTCGCCATTCGATCTCGACACGGGCCGCATGCGGTGGGCCAAACAAATGACGCCCTGACGATGCCTACATCTACGGATGCAGTCCGAGCGAAACCAGTCCGAGACGTGTCCGAACGAGCCAGGGCCCTGATTTCGATTTCGGCGCGTCACCGATTCTGCGCACGCTGCCCAGATGGGCGCCGCGTGCTGACGGCGGAGTCAGAGAGTCCGAGTGTCGCCTGGGGCCTCGAATCCGGACAAGGAAGGCGCGGTGCTGTGGGAGCACCGCATCGGCAAGGACAGCGTCACCGCGCGGGATCGAGGTGGGGCGGCGCGGCTGGCAGACAGGTCGTCGTACTCACCAACAATGACGACGCTTCGGTGGGCCCGGACGCGGGCGGATTGGCCGCGATTCGCCTCGCGACTGGAGAACGCCTCTGGATGACGAAGCCGCCGCTCACGCCTCTGCATGGGCCGCGGTGGTCGCGGGCGGCGAGCACTCTGGCGCTGGATGCGCGGCCGGGCAGCCTGCGGCGCCGACAACGCTTATTCCCGGCGTCGTGTTTTCGGGTGCGACGGACGGGGTCATGCGGGCGTACGACGCACGGGACGGACGCATCATCTGGGAGTTCAATACTCGGCGGCCGTTTCCCACGATCAATGGTGTCGAGGGCAAAGGCGGAGGCATCAACGGCCCCGGGCCCGTGATCGCCGGCGGCATCCTCTACGTGAACTCCGGCTACGGAGCGATCGGCGGCATTCCGGGAACGTGCTTCTCGCGTTTGCGCCCAGGTGAGATGTGCATTCGGTTCAGGCGATAACTTAGGCGAGGTTGGTTTCTTCATCTGTCCGACTATTTCCGCGGGAGACAACGCAATGACAACGACGACTGCGACACGCACCTACAAGATCGACAAAGCCCACTCCGAGGCGACATTCCAGGTTCGATATCTGCTCACGAAAGTGCGGGGACGCTTCTCCGATTTCGACGGCACGATTCAGTTCGATGAGGCGAATCCCGAGAACGTCGACGATCGACGTCACGATCCAGGCTGCGAGCATCGACACCAACGAGGCCGATCGCGACAAGCATCTGCGGTCGGCAGACTTCTTCGCCGTCGAGGAGTTCAACAGCATCACGTTCAAGAGTAAGCGCATCACAAAGCGAAACGCCGACACTATCGACATGGTTGGCGACCTGACGATGCACGGCGTCACGAAAGAGCTGACGCTGCCGCGTGACGCACCTCGGCGCGGGGAAGGATCCCCTGGGGCCGCGACAAGATCGGCTTCGAGACCGAGGTCGCTCTCAACCGCAAGGATTTCGGATTGAGCTGGAACGCGGCGCTCGAGGCCGGCGGCTTCCTCATCGGCGATGACGTCAAGGTCAGCGTGTCCGTCCGGGAGTGGCGGCGTGACATCTCAACGAGGCGGTGACGAACTCGCGTCCGGTATGCAGCACGGATGATCACCCACGGCAGCACACGAGAGGGGAGTATGATCGATGAGGCGACATGCCCCGACGTGATGCACCGCGGCGATTCACCGGCACTTGCGCGGCCGGTCAGTCTCGCGTGATCGGTCGAGCTATCCGTGGCCGGGCAGATCGGCGCCACGCCGCCTGAGGTCGGCCGCCCTGATCACGTGCCACCGACGGCCGAGAACCGCTGATGGGCATCCCGACCGTTCGGCGGCGGCTGGCATACGCGCCCCGGAGGGCACCGCCGCGCCGACAGTGATCCGTCTTCGTCGCTGCCTCGCGTTCGTCCTTGGTGTGGCGCTCACTGTGCGGCTTATGCCCAGCGATCCCGGCAATGCGTGAC
>ERZ1370068.942-contig-10861_pt1 | contig 46772 bp, 72 predicted proteins | sample MGYA00561227_ERZ1370068 | MGnify/ENA primary metagenome ERZ1370068 (study PRJEB38410, sample SAMEA6850437) | metagenome | study: Metagenomic assessment of the ecological functions of the soil: analysis of the soil microbiota associated with the... | reverse complement strand
GCTTCGAATTTTTGAATGTTTGCGCGTTGCCGCCCCTTCCCAGTCCAGGAAAGCGAGCCGGCTAAGGTCGTTTGATTGCCAAACGCGCGAAGCATCGGCTGAAGTTTCGATAAATTGGAGACGCCGTAGAGGCTCTTCCGCTGTAATGATACGGAGCGTGCAAGTTGAGATCTCCTGTGCCCGCTGCAACGAAATCGTGTTCGTTCAAACTTGCGAGTGAGATCGCTCAGATAAACCGACGTTGTCCGAAATTGAAAGACTGCGCGCTCAGTTGCTTGCAAAAACCAAGTCGCGTGGTATCTTCAGGTTCGATCCCGGAGACCGATAGCGAAGGGCCGTTCGCAATCTGTTGCTTCCACCATGTGATCTGGCCCTGCGATTTGCGATGGTCCAGTGAGTTTGGCGTCCGCTGAATCTGGGCGATGTCCAGAAATCGCGCGGCCGCGCGCATTCAGCGAAACTCCAGTATGTCGCTGGCTGCGAAAACGGCTTTCCGGACTCTCCGGCAATCGGTATTGGCCTCTCGAATCAGCCATTTCGTTCCGGTTCCGCCGCAGCATCCAGCGGCTCGAGGCCAACGACATCGGCCAAATACGTTCGAGCGCCCTTCCAGCACCGAATTCATCGATCTACGCAATCTCGATAATGCGCGTTAGAGATGTTTTTGGCAGCTTGAACGTAAGCGAAGGTCCGCGAACCACGGCTTTTTGACATTGGCTTCGGCGGCACTATCTTCGACAGTTTAATCGCGGCGTTGAGTTTCTCGACCGCGCCGTCTTCAATCCAGTAAGTGCGCGGCGACCGCAACCCCCAGTTAACTTTCGTCTTTGATGTCGATCTTGCCGTTGAGCTGCGCGCACCCGCTCAGCTTGTGCGGTATTCGGCGGTCGCCTTTGTAAATCCGGCGCGGTCACCGCAACCTCCAGCGTCGCCGGGCTGTGACCGACCTTGTGTTGGTCGGCAATTCACCCGAGCCCCTGAGATGAAACTCGTTCTCGCCCTGAATGGGCGTCGCCCGTTTGCAGAACCGCCGTGCCGTTTGCCGCAGAAATCTGAAAGAGCAACGCGGTCGAACGCAATTCCTTGCTGTTGAAAATTGCTGAGTTGCGCAATCAGTTTTCCCTGCCAGGTGCGCGGGAGAACTGACCAAACCGCTAAGATCGACATCCAACTTTTCTATTTGTCCGCGAATGAAGTCCTCTCGGAAGCGCCGCATATTTATTGATGACGCCGAGGGGAAACATTCTCGGCGTGCAAATGGAGATCGGTATTGAGCGATGATTGCGCTTCATTTAACGCGAAAGGAACCGGAAAGCTTTCCAGCTCCGACGGAATAATCCAAATTAATAGCGAGCTTCCTTTCGCCGGATACGCGATGCATCAACGCGCATCTCGCGAACACGCTCGTCATCCGGAGAGGGCCACTTCGCGCAAGATCAGGATTCTGTTCGCGTAGCTTGTCTCCGCGGCGACTTTCAACCACATCTGGCCACCGACCAGCTTGTAACTTGTCGATCTTCAATTGCCCGGGATTCCGCGGATCCAAATCAAGATCGACATGTTCCATCACGAAATCATGCGGACGATTTGTACGATGACAGTTGCATCGACTAAATGCACTCGTTCCGGAAAGACATCGGGCAACGTGATTTTCTTTTTCGGATCCGGCGGGCGCGGCCGCAGCGGCACCTTGGCCGGATTCAAGACAATGCGCGCCGAATGCAGCTATCCAGGCTCTTGATTGAAGTGAGTCCATGTCGCAACGGCGCGAACAAACCGTAATCGGCGCGCGCAAGATCGATATCGATCAATTCAACATCGCTCGGCCCGGTCGGAACGACATGAAGATTCCGCACCGTCAGATTCGTGAAGACGATTTCCTTCGAGGCGAAAAGTTAGCTTTAGGATTTTCTCTCGCTGCGTATACAGCGCGATTTGCTCGCCCGAGCGTTAACGAGAATTGGCCGATGAAATGTGCAGAAGCAGCGCACAGATCGGCGACCACCACCCCCACGTGACGCGGCCAACGTTTGTGTGTCTGCGCGTCTGCTCGACGGTCGCTCGCCCACGAGGCGACTCATTTCCACCATGTGGAGAGTAGCATAGCGCTCGTTCGAGTACCTATGGAGACCAGCTATTCCTGCCGCCCGTTCCGCGGCCAGGTTATGCTTATACCCCCAGGCCCGAAAATGGAATTAATCGTCGGACTGACTGGACTCCGCCCCCAAATGTCGAACAAGTGCAAACTCAAGGCGATCGGCTACGCCGATTGCGTAGCTCGCGATTGCGCGCCGCTACATCCGGCATCACGCTTCCGGCAGCGTCGAATTGAATCCCGATAAGCTTTTCGATTATCTGACGACGTCGACTGTCGCCTGCGGAACGTGCAGCGCTGGAGGAGCGATTGATCTCCGATCAGACAGCCGCAACGCGCCCTTGCGGTCGCGCGACAAATTCATCTGGGGATGCAGGGCGATTCTCGCGAGGTTTTGCTCCCAACCGAAGTAGATGTTTCCGCACGCGGCCGGAAAATGGCGCTTCGTGCTGGCGCGGCGTTTATCGTTCTCATGGCTACGTCAACGTTGGAATCGGCCTTTGGTTGATCGCACGGACACGAAACCAAAATCCGAACCGACATTGCTGGAAACGCAAATGCGGCAGCAATAACCAAAGCGCTCGAGCGATGCCGCGACGACTGACGCCCGCGCCGTTTGTGTGAGCGTGAGATCGCCGATCCTGACGATGCCGGGACGATTGGATACTGTTGCCAACGAGAGTTGTCGCGATCGCTAGCCAACTCGGCGGTTCCGCGGAAAGGGCTTCCAGACAAAAATCGTCTCAGTGTTTTGTCGATCTTCCGTCGAATCACGAGTCGGAATTTCGCACTGCGATCGCCTCCCAGAGGCGCAGATCTCGGGGTTCCTCACCTAACGGTAACGGCGGCGCCGAGCTCAGAAAAGAAGCGGCTTCATTGTGCAAATCGTCGAGGCACCGGAAGAGCGATGACCAAGAGATTCCAAATCGCAATTATGCGATGATCGCGGTCACGTTTGCTTTGGCAGCGGAAAGTTCAAGATTTCGGCGCCTCTTCACAACAAAACCCGGAGTGATAGAAATGGCAGTCACGACGATTGCCGGAAAGATCGACAATCGCGCGCATCGAGATCCTTCATACAGGTGTCGGAGAAAAAGCTTGCCGAGATCGGATGGCAAGGTTTGTCCGAAATCGATGCAGCTCGACTGTTTGATCAGCGCTGGGTTCGCAGGCGCGCTTTAACGATCAATTGCGCGTCGGTGATCTCTTGATTGCGAAGAATTTCTCGACTGCTGACCTGAGCGGGAGGCTGCATTCTCTTGCAAATCTCCCGATCCATATCGCCAAATCTCTTGACCGTCCCGTCGATAATCGATTCCAGCGAGGAACGAAACCGACTCGCGCAAACAACAGGCGCCACAGCCGTGGACATGGAGACGGAGTTTATCGGGCGGGCTTGCGCGAGCACGGCGTTCCGCTTCTTTCGCTTCGCGTGATCAGCGACACGCCGTGCCAACCGCTACCGGCGCCACCAAGTGTGCTTTTTGATTTAGACGAGCAGAGGACAAACCTTGGCAGACTCGCAGTCTACCTGGCAAGAAATCCGCCAGCGGTTTGGCGCTTTGATTTCCTCTGCCCATCAAGATTGGAAGAGCACGCGAGCGATTATCCAATGCCATCATCGCGCTGGTTCGCGAATTGCGTCCGTAGATCCACAGACACGATTCCTGTCGGGCGCGCAGCCAAGATGGCTAGGTCACGGCCTTGGCCGGCTCGATGTGGACGAGCACGTCGGCAATGCGCGAGTCGCTTTGCTGGATCGCCGTTTTCACGTGATGCGCAATCTCGTGCCCTTCATGCACGGAAATGCTTGCCGTCCACTCCCACGTGAAGATCGACATAAAAATCCAGACCCATCTTCCGGATCAGGCATTTTCGACTTCGATGACTCCGGGGACCGCAGCGGCGGCATGTCGAACTGAGATCGACGAATCGGACCGCGCGGTGCCGTGTCCATGATCTCGTAAAACGCCGGGCGCAAAAGCCGGATGCCATTTGCGGCGATGACGGCGCACGCGAAAAGCGCCGCCCAATCATCCGCGCTTTGCCAGCCACTGCCGCCGATCGAGCGCGACGGAGATGCCGATGAATGCGGCGGCGGACGTAAGCGCGTCGCTGCGATGATGCCAGGCATCGGTTTGCACGGCCGTGCTCTCGACGTGGCGCCCGATGCGGTTGACGTAACGGAACAAAATTTCCTTTACCACGATCACCACGATCAATATCCCGAGCGTGAACGGCGCCGGTCCGTGGTGCGGCGTGAGAATTTCGCGCACGCTTTGAATTGCCAGACCAGCCGCGGCTGCGAGCACGCCGAAGGCTACGACCACCGCCGCGATCGGTTCCGCTTTGCCGTGTCCGTAGGGATGCGTTTCATCCGGCGGACGGGCCGCGAATTTCAATCCGCCCCAAATCACGAGACGAGCCAGCGACATCGAGGGCGGACTCGATGCCGTCGGCGATCAGGACGTAGGCGTGGCCGAACAAACCGCCGAGAATTTTCGCCGCGGCGAAAATCAAGTTCACGAGCATGCCGAACAGCGCGACGCGCGCGCCGGTTTGCAGATTGTTCGCGGAAGCGTGAGGATGCTGCGCCGGAGTCATCGATGAGCAAAAGTATAAACGCAGCCGTTTACGAAACGCACGGAAATCCGGCGGATGTTCTGCACGTCGAGTCGCGGCCGTGGCCGACACCGCCGCCAGACGAAGCTGTCGTGAAAATGCGCGCCGCGCCGATCAATCCAGCGGACCTGAACCAGATCGAAGGAAAATATCCGGTTCGGCCGAACTTCCGGCGACGCCTGGATTCGAAGGCGCGGGTGTGGTTGTCGATGTTGGCGCGAACGTCAACGAACTCGCCGCCGGCGCGCTGGTGATTCTGCCGCACAATCGTCGGCACCTGGCGCGACGCCGTTGCGGTGAAAGCGAGTGAACTGGTTGTCGGTTCCGCCGGACATCGATCCGGTTCATGCAGCGATGTTGAAAATCAATCCGATGACGGCCTGGCGTTTGCTGCACGATTATGTCGATCTAAAGAGCGGAGATTGGCTGATCCAAAACGCAGCGAATTCCGCAGCTGGCCGCGCGGTGATTCAAATCGCGCGCGAGTTGGGCTTCAAGACGGTGAATGTCGTTCGGCGCGAAGAATTGATCGATGAATTGCGCGCCGAAGGCGGCGATGTCGTGCTTGTCGATGGCGAAAATCTTCGCGACGAAGTGAAAGATGCGACGACAAGCGACGCGCCGATTCGTCTGGGATTAAATGCCGTCGGCGGCAGCAGTGCGCTGCGTCTCGCAAATTGCCTCGCGCCTGAATCGACCATGGTGACATTCGGCGCAATGAGCCTGCAGCCACTGAAAATTCCGAATGGTCTGCTCATTTTCAAGGATCTGCGTTTCCGCGGCATCTGGATCAACAAATGGGTACGACAACGCGACCAAGCAGGAGCGCATGGAAGCGTTTCAATCATTGTTCGAAATGGCAAAGCGCGGTCTGTTGAGAACAAAAGTGGAGAAAGCTTATCCGCTTGAACGAAGCCAAAGCTGCAGTCGCGCATGCTGCGCAAGGCAAACGCAGCGGCAAAATCATTTTCGAGTTTGAGTAAACTTCGCAACCGCGAGGAGCGCCGACTTCTTAGCCGCCGAGGCCATTTGCCAATTTGCGGGACAAGCACAAGTATAGGTTCAAAATGGTTCGATATTGCCGTCGCATCAATTTTTCTTATTGATTGGCCAGTAGTCTTCTGCGCTCTACGCGACGTCGAATGCGCAACTGCTCCCGAACCAGGCGATTTGCGCGCCGCCGGGAAAGTGACGTTCCCGGTATCGTGCGCGCCTGCCGTGCAATCTGAATTCGCCCGTGGCGTGGCGTTGCTGCATTCATTCTTCTACGAAGAGGCGCGCCGTGTTTTCACCGTCGGTCGCCGAACGCGACCCAAAATGCGCGATGGCGCAGTGGGGAATCGCGATGACGTGGTGGCATCCGATTTGGACGCCGCCCACTCCCGATGAAATGAGCGCGGGCAAAGCGGCCATCGAAAAGGCGATGGCGATGAACGCCGGCACGGACCGCGAGCGAGGATTCATCACGGCGCTCAATGTTTATTACAATACGCCGGACAGTTCGACCGCAGGTGCGGTTGGGCAATCGTGTCATGGACCGGTCGGACCGCGCGATCGGGTGATCGCCTACGAAAAAGCGATGCGCCAGCTCCGCGACAAGTATCCGGACGATTTCGAAACCCAAACCTTCTACGCTTTCGCGGTCCTCGCTGTCGGTTATGCGACGCCCACCGACACGAGTTTGTCGAAGCAACTTGAAGCAGCCGCTATCCTGGAAAAGCTGTGGAAACAAAACCGCGAACCATCCGGGCGTCGTTCATTACCTGATCCACTGCTACGATTATCCCAGCGCTCGCCCAACGCGGACTGGCCGCCGCCCGAAGTTATGATTCCATCGCGCCGTGGGTTCCTCACGCGCTGCACATGCCATCGCACATCTTTCACGCGTTTGGGCATGTGGGATGAATCCATCGCTGCGAATCAAGCTTCGGCCGAAGCTTCGCGCGCTTACGCGGCCATGCGTCATCGCGACGCCACTGAAGCCGAAGAGTTACACGCGCTCGATTACATGGCCTACTCTTATTTGCAGGAAGCCCAGGACGCTGAGGCGAAGAAGATTGTCGATCTTCGCCGCGACAGTGCGGAAGACAAATCCCGAGCTGGAATTCAGCGCGGCTTATGCTCTGGCCGCCATTCCCAACGCGTTACGCGTTCGAGCGGAACGATTGGGCGGCGGCGGCGGCGTTGACGCGTTCCGAACTTGCCACACTGGGTCTTCGTTCCCGTTCATGGAAGCGTCTGATCGAATATGGTCACGCGCTCGGACGAGCGCATACCGGCGATCTCGACGGTGCGCGAAAAGCGATCGCACGAATGCAGGCAATTGCGGGACGCGACGAAGGATCCCAAGTTCGATTATTTCAAGAGCCATCTCGACCTGCAGATGCAGGCGGCTTCGGCCTGGGTGGCAGCAAGCGAAGGCAAAAAGAACGAAGCGATTGAGATGCTGCGCCGGGCGGCGGATGCCGAAGACATTCTGGGCAAGCATCCGGTTTCGCCGGGCGCGTTTGTTCCGATTCGCGAACAACTCGGCAGTCTGCTGCTCTGAAGTCGGCCAACCGAAGGAAGCACAGCAGGAATTCGAAGCTGCGCTCAAAAATCTACCCGGGACGGTTCAGAGGATTGTATGGAGCGGCGCGAGCTGCCGAGCAAACTGGCGACAAGGAAAATGCAAGCCGCTATTACGCCGAAGACTGGCCGCACAAACGGCAAAAGTCTAGCGGCTCACGAGATGAATTGAATCACGTTCGCGAATTCCTGTCCGCCGCGAGCGTAAAGCGGCGGATTCGGAATGACGTTGCCGAGCTGCTCGCGAGTAGCAAACGCTCGGCGCGTCTTGCGTGCAAAACGATCAAGCTAGCCGCACGGCGCTGCTCATTGCCGCGAGCCTGGTTCTTCTGCATCGCGATCCAAAACACTCGAGGCCTCGTCTCGCAAGACCTCGGCAGATTTATGCGCTCACGATGCTCGAGACGTATTCTTCAGCGCAGAACGCGTTTGTTTTTGAAAATTGTTCGACAGGGCTGGTTTCGCACCGATCGCAAAGTTGATCGAGCGCATCACGATCCCAGGAATTTTGCTGCATTACGCCTTGCGAAAGAAATGCATCGCCGGGCTTGTGCGCTCAGCACTTATCGATGGAACTACGCAAGTCGTCATAGTTGGCGCTGGCTTTGATCCGCTGAGCCTGGAGTTACATCAGGAATTTCGAATCGCGCGATTTTGGGGAGATAGATCATCCGGCAACGCAGCGCGCACAAACTGCGCGCGTTCCTAAATTCGGTGCTGAACGATTGCACTTTCGTCGCAGTTGATTTGAGCGCCGCCGCTCTCGATAGAGAAGGCGCTGATCGAAAGCAGCTTTCGATCCGACTCAACGCACATTCTGGATCGCTGAAGGTCTCTTGATGTACCTGCCAGCCAGACATCGTTTCGTCATTGATGAGAACATTGAAAACGTCTGAGCGCTCCGGGCAGCCAGTTTGCATTTACATTTATGGAAAAGCAGAGCGACGAGCCGGATTCGCTTCGATTCGCAAAGCAAACTGGTTGATTGGTGGTTGCGTGGACGCGGCGAGCCGTTCCTCTGGGCGTGACCACGCGAGGTGAGCTTGTTGACTTCATACGCCCGTGGCGCATCGATCCGATTTTTCGATCACGATGATTTCCGCCAAACTGGAAACCGGGCTGGCCGATCGAACCCATCGCCAGAGGCGAAGTAATTTGCCTGGCTGAGAGTCTAACTGGCTCGATTAAGCTTTCGCATGCTGACGCGGCGCGAATTCATACGCACCGGCGGCGCTTTTCGCGCTTGCGCCGCGCATTCTAGCGGAACGCGAGAAGAGAGATTTGGGTCAATGACGTCCATTCGCAGCTCAATCGCACCCGCGTTCGCGAGCTTCTGACGCCGCGCACCAGAGATGAACTTGCGGAGATTGTGCGTTCTGCGTCGCGAAAAGGCTTGCCCATCTCCGTTTCGGGCTGCCGTCATTCGATGGGTGGCCAGCAATTTGCCACGGACAGCATTTGCATCGACACGCGCTCGCTCGATCGCGTGATTTCGTTCGATCAAGAACGCGGTTTGATCGAAGCGGAAGCGGGCATCCAATGGCCGAAATTGATTCGCACTTATCTGGACGCTCGAGGCGAGATAGCGCAAAGCAATGGGGTATCGCGCAAAAACAGACCGGCGCCGACACATTCACGCTGGGCGGAAGTCTCTCGTCGAACGTGCATGGGCGCGGGCTGGCGATGAAGCCGCTGATTTCCAACGTCGAATCATTCACGCCTGGTCAACGCCGATGGGAAATCGATTCGCTGTTCGCGCGATGAAAACAACGAGTTGTTCCGACTTGCAATCGGTGGCTACGGGCTGTTTGGATTGATCGACAGCGTAACGCTTCGGCTTGTTCCCCGGCAAAAATTGCGACGTGTAGTCGAGATAATTCGCGCGGACGATCTGCCCAGGCGGTTTGAAGAACGGATAGCGCAAAAGTTTCTCTACGGGGATTTTCAGTTTTCAGTCGATGAAAATCGCCGGACTTTCCTCCAGCTGCGGCGTGTTTTCTTGCTACCAGCCGATCGACGAACACGAACCGATCGTCGCCAGAAAGGAGTTACGCGATGATGACTGGCTGGAGCTTGTTGCGGCTTGCCTATGCACAGACCGCGAAAAGGCTTTCAAGCGTTACAGCGATTACTATTTATCGACGAACGGACAGACTTATTGGTCCGACACGAATCAACTTAGCGCGTATCTGCCGAATTACGCGCAGAAGATCCGCGAGCAAATCGGAGGAGAAGAATCGAGCCTCATCATCACCGAAATTTACGTTCCGCGAGCGGATCTTCCCGACTTTCTAGCGCAGGCAGCAGAACTGTTGCGCTCGAATCGCACAATCGTCATCTACGGCACAGTCCGATTGATCGAAAAAGACGATGAGAGCTTTCTGGCCTGGGCCAAGAGAACCTTACGCGTGCATCATCTTCAATCTGCTCACGCTTCACACACCGGCAGGGCATCGAAGCGTCGGCGCGCTCTTTCGCGGCTTGATCGATTTGGCGATAGCTCGCGGCGGAAGTTATTACCTGACGTACCATAAATTCGCGAAACCCGAGCAGGTCACGGCGTGCTATCCGCAGTTCAAAGAATTTCTCGAGCTGAAAGGAAGCTACGATCCGACTGAACGCTTTCAGAGTGATTGGTATCGCTACTATCGGAAGCTTTTCGCGAGCTGATGTCCAGAGAAGCAGAAGCGCGATTCTTTCATGCCGCCGTTCGCCATCATTGCTCTGGTTCTCATTCTCTGCGCGCGCAATCACTGAACTGTGGCTGAGCCGACTGAATCAACGTCACGTGCGCGCGCACGCGAATGAAGTGCCGCCTGCATTTCGCGGAATCATTGACGAGCGCGACGTATCGCCGTTCGGTTGATTACACGCTGGCCAAGAGCCGCTTTGGAGATATCGCCAACGTGTTCGATGCCGTGGTGCTCATCGCAGTGCTTTTTCAGCGGCGTGTTGCCATGGGCGTTTGGAAGATTCAGCGCGAGCTTCGGCAATTCGATCTGGGCGATGGCTGGTTTCCTCTTCGTCATCAGGCATCGCGTTGAGCATCCTCGCGATTGCCGTTCGCCTGGGTACGCGCAATTCAAACTCGAAGAGCGATTCGGTTTCAACACCACAACGCATGAAGACGTGGATCCTCGATCGTGTGAAAGGATTTCTGCTCGCGGTGCTGCTTGGCTATCCGTTGCTTGCGCTGGTGTTGAAACTGATCGAGTGGACCGGCGCAAACTGGTGGCTTTGGGCGGCGGCGGTTGTTATCGCGTTTCAATTGCTCCTGCTGCTCATCGCGCCGGCGATCATCATGCCGCTCTTCAACAAGTTCACACCGCTGCCGGAAGGAACGTTGCGCGAGCGCCTCTTTGCACTGGCGCAGCGCACCGATTTTCCCACGCGCAGCATCGAGGTGATGGATGGCAGCAAACGCTCGCGCCACTCCAACGCCTTCTTCACCGGGTTCGGACGTTTTCGAAAAATTGTCCTGTTCGACACACTGATCGCGCAGCTCACCGAGCCGGAACTGGAATCCGTGCTCGCGCATGAAATTGGCCATTACAAAAAGCGCCACGTAGCTGAAGCTGCTCGGCGTTTCCATCGCCGGCGTCGTTTGTCGCGTTCGCCGCGATCGCGTGGCTGGCGCGTCAGCAATGGTTTTATCGCGCGTTCGGTTTCGAGTATCAGGCAGGCTTTGCCGCGGCGAATGTCGTTCCTGCGATGCTGCTGTTTGCGCTGCTGGCGGGGACGATAAGTTTCTGGGTTTCGCCGCTTCATTCACATCTGGTCGCGCCGTTTCGAATACGGAGGCGGACGCATTCGCCGCGTGCGACTATGGGAGAGGCGCAGTCACTTGATTCAAGCGCTGCGCAAATTGAGCGAAAAGAACCTGAGCAATCTCACCCCGCACCCGCTCTACAGCAGCTTTTATTACTCGCATCCGACTCTGCTCGAACGGGAACGCGCGCTGCGAATAGCGGCTTAGTGCAAGCGTGACAGCAGCGTCCTTGCGCTGACACTACATCGGCGCTTGCACAAATGCGCTACGCGGCGCTGTTCTAGACATGTCGAGAGTCATCGTTGTTGGCGCGGGAATTAACGGCGTGACTGCCGCGATCGAACTAAAGAAGACGCGGTCACGACGTGATGCTGGTCGATCCTGGACCGCTGCCGCATCCGCTCGCCGCGTCCACCGACATCAGCAAGGCCGTCCGCGCGGCTTACGGCGCAGATGAATATTATACGGAGCTCGCCGAACGCTCGATTCAGCTCTGGCGCAAATGGAACGAAGAATTCGGCATCGAGTTGTATCACGAGGTCGGCGTGATGTTCGTGCGTCAGCAGGAAATGAAGCCGGGCGATTTCGAATACGAAAGTTTCAAAATACTGGAACGGCGCGGACACAAGATCGAGCGCATGAACTCGGCGCAACTGTGGAAACGTTTTCCGGCATGGAATCCGGAACTGTTATCGAGATGGCGTTCTTGAAGCTGGAAGCGGGCTATGCGGAAAGCGGTCGCGTCGGTTGCGACTGTTGATCGCGCGCGCCAAATCGCTCGGCGTCGAACTGCGCGAAGGCGCTCAGATTTTCTGAGTTGGATGAAAGCGATGATCGCGTGAGGGCATTGTGCTCGACAATGGACAGCGGATCCCGGGCGATCTACGTCGTAATGGCAGTCGGCGCATGGACACCGCTATCTGCTGCCGTTCACACAGAAATTTTTTCGCGCAAGCGGGCAGCCGGTGTTCCACCTTAAACCTCGGCAACCTGAACTCTTCGCGCCTGAACGTTTTCCGGTTTTCGGCGCCGATATTTCGACGACCGGCTATTACGGATTTCCGCTCAGCCGTGAAGGCGTCGTGAAGATCGCGAACCACGGTCCCGGCCGGGAGATGTCGCCCGACTCCTCCGAGCGCGCCGTCACGCCGCAGGAAGAAGAAGAATTTGCGCGAGTTTTGTCATCGGACATTTCCCAGCACTCGCCGACGCGCCGATTGTCTATACGCGCGTTTGCATGTATTGCGACACGCACGATGGACATTTTGGATTGCACCCGATCCAGAACGCATAGGATTGACTGTCGCAGCAGGCGACTGCGGACACGGGTTTAAATTCGCGCCGGTGCTGGGCGAAATCATTGCGGACGCTGTCGAAGGAAAGCCAAATCCACTGCTGCAAAAGTTCCGCTGGCGACCGGAGGTGCGCGCAGGACAGCACAAGAAGCTGCCGCGGTTTAGTCCCGATCATAGCGGCGATCTGCACAGCGCTCACAATCCGGCGCTCGCAGGACATTGACGCACCTGCGAGTCGCAGCCGGCCTGATCCTTCTGTCTGCGCGGTCTCTTTTTCGCTGGCGCTTGAGCAACGTGATCTGCTTGATGCGAGCGGAGTCGGACGGGCTCCACGTCGCCAACGTCGGGATCGTCTTTGAAAGCGTTGTGGACGAGACGCCGCTCGTAGGAATTCATCGGCTCGAGCTGAAGCGAACGACCGGTGATGCGCACGCGATCGGCCAATTCTCGCACGCGTTGCACGATGCGATCTTCGCGCATGGAGCGGTAATGTTCGCAATCGACGATCACCTTTTCGGCATCTTTGTCTTTGGCCTGCAGCAGCCGGTTCAGCAAAAACTGGATGGCCTCGAGCGTTTCGCCATCGCGTCCGATCAAGCGGCGGCTTTCCTCGGTGTAAATTTGCAGCGTCAAGTTGCCGCCTTCGTTCTGTGATCTCCTCGATTTGCACGACGAAACCGAGATAACCGAGCATGGTGTCGAGTAATTCCTTCGGCGTCATCATCGTTTTCGCTTTCCGGCAGGCGCAACTTTTTCGAGCGTCGGCACGGGTTGATTCTTGTTCTGATAAAATTGCAAGATACTGAAAAGATTTTGGGCAGTGTAATACAATGCCAGAGCTGCCGCAAAATTGTAGCAGATAAATAAAAAGATCAGCGGCGTGAACATCATCACCCGGCGCTGCGTGGCGTCGCCGGTCTTTGGCGTCATGGCCATGAGCCAAATCTGCGTCGCGGCCATGCAGAGCGGAATGATGTTGATCGACGCCAGCCGAGCAACGGCAAGATGCGCGACCGTGTCCGGCTGAGAAAGATCGTTGCACCCAGAGAAACTTTCGCGTTTCGCAATTCCACCGCCTGGCCGAGCATTTTGAAGAGACCGAAGAAGATCGGGATCTGAATCATCATCGGCAAACAGCCGCCGACCGGATTGATCCCGTACTGCTTGTAAAGCTTCATCACCTCCTGGTTCATCCGGGTCGGATCGTCTTTGTATTTCTCGCGTCAGCTCCTGCATCTTCGGCGAGAGCGCGGCCATCTGCCGCATCGAACGGTTGGCTCTGTTTTGAATCGGCCAGAGCGTGAGCTTGATGATGGTGGTGAGCGCCAGAATGGCCAGCCCGTAATCTCCCAGCCAGCTGTGCAGCAGGTTCATGAAGTTGAGCAGGAACTGGCATACGATCTTGAACATCCCGAAATCCATGATCTCGGCTTCGTTGTGCGGAAGTTGCGCGAGGCGATGGTAAAGTTTCGGGCCGGCGTAGATTTCAAAGCGCGCGCTGTAGGTTTGCCCGGGCTGCAATTGAAAGCCCGGCATGCCGAGCGCACCCTCAATGCCGAGTAGCTTTTGGTCGGGCGAGCGCTCGATATCGAAACGCCGGCCCCAAACGCGCATCGGCCTTGGCGGTGAGAGGCGCCAGCAGCGTCGTGAAAAATTGATCGCTCACCGCAACCCATTCCGCGCCCGCGATATTTTCCTGATAAAACGGTCGCGCGCGCGCTGTCCCATGCCGAGAAATCCGCCACCGCCCCCAAACCAGCCGACATCGATGCCCTTTGCCTTTCCAGTCGATGCACCAGACCAGGCGCGTGTAATGAAGGATAATCCTTCGGGTGAATCGGCGCAGCGGAGCCGAGCGCAACAAAGTAACCGCGATTTACATACGGGTTGTGCGCCGCCGTTCTGAAGATCGACATCCATTTCAACGACGAAGTTGTCTTTCTTCTCCGGAGATTGTGCGAAGAAGAACTTTTTCGGATGGTAATCTGCTCGGGCAGTCGTGCGCTCGAATTGCACCGACTGAATTCGACTCGCGGAGACGCCGTGAACTCGGGAAGCGCGAGGCGCGGATGGCTGCTCAATGATCGCGCCGATCGGGCGCGCTGTCTGCTGAATTCAAGACAACGCGCTTGTCCTTTTTCGGCGACTTGCTTGAGCAGGACCGCTTCTTTGATGCCACCGCCGCGATTTGTCAGGCGCAGTTCGACGTCCGAATTGCGCAGCGTCTCTATTTTCTCAGGAAAGCTCGGAGCTGGTTCCGCAGCTTTCGGCGTGATTGCCGGAGCGGCGACGGCGGAGGCGTCGAAGGACTAGCGGTAGACGTCGGGACTGGAGAAGCCTGCTCCGGCGCGAGCATTGACCGGAGCAGGTCTCGGTGGCGTCTGCTTTGCCAAATAGAGTTCCCACAAGACGAGCCCAATCACGCAAAGAGCAACGGCAATCCAAGCAGTTCGATCCATAAAGTCGTGCCGAAGCGGTTATTCACAAACGCACACCTGCTTGAGCGAGGTGTCGCGCCGTGGCTTTCGCGGCGGGACCGGATCATGTCCTGCTCCGCCCCAGGGTTGACACCGCGCTAATCGCTTCAGATCCGAGCCAGCTTCCACGAAGAACGCCATGCGTCTCCACCGCTTCCAAGAAATACGCCGAACAGGTCGGCCTAAATCGACAGCCGGAACCGGGACCGCAAATGCAAGGAAAGGAGCGGCGAGCAGTGTGTATTGGTAAAGCGCGAATGAAAAAGCGAAGCAATCCGAGCATCAGAGCGCTAGGAATAGAAGCGCGCTTTGCCAGACGCAACCACTCATCTTCCAGCGCGCGATAACTGGCATCCGCGGCATCGCGTCTGGCGATGACCACAATCCAAAAGTCTTCTCGCAGATCGTGCTGGTGTTGCGCACGATTTCCCGCAGACGGCGTCGAACACGATTGCGAACGGTTGCGCTGCCGAGGCGTCGCGTCGTAACAAATCCGGCCCGAGACGCACCGGCATTTTGCACCGCGAGCACGGCGAGCAGCATCAACCTTCCCGCGCTGCGCGCAGCCCTCCTGTTTCACGCGCTCGAATTCCGAAGTGCGCGTTAACCGCCGGCTTTTCGGGAAGGAAAGCATTCGTGCTTCTGGCATTATCGATTGTCGATCTAACGGTTCACGACACGCGGTGCAGCGCTTTTGCCGGTCATAGGCAAGTCTTCCCCGAAGAGATTCGGGAGAAGACTCTTGCAAATAATCACGCTCGGAACTGTGAGTTGAGGAAGAAGTAGTCGTACGTCGACTCCGTCTTTCGTCTCGCTGCTGGGTGTAGACGTCGTCAATCGTCGTTCGTCTCCGTTTTGGCCTCAGGTAGCTGGAGCGGATTGACTTATATGATCGTATTGCTTTCCTTCTTCTCGGCGGGCGGATTAGTCACCGTACGTCTCCTTTTGCTCGCAAGCCGACAGCAATGCTAATCCGGCGAGAAGATAAATGTATTTCTTCATATGTATAAATCGAAGTTTGCGAACGTGGCTTAGCCGTGGATTAAGGAGTCGGCGATCGGCGAGAGTCGTGCTCCGCTGGAGCTCGTGTCAGTCGTTGTCGCGTTGTTGTTGTTTCCGCCGTAGCGGTGGCTGTTGGACTTGCGCCGCCGGCTCGGTAGTTTCGGTCTTTTGCTCACACGCCGCCAGGAGCGCGGCACTGGCCAGAGATGCAGATGTATTTTTCATAGTGATAGTTGGAAAGGGCATATTGCTTTAATTGATTAATCAGGGCAAGGCACTTTTTGGCCCTGTCGGAATTTCTTTTCGGCAGCAAATCGCTTGATAATCGCGGATTAAAGCGGTGGCTCATATTTGAGGCCATGCGCCTCCGCCACCGCCCGGCAGGTGAGCCGCCCATCGCGTGTGTTGATTCCGCCAATCAGGGCCGGTTGTTTTTTGCATGCCCCTCCAGACCCAGATCGGCGAGCAATTCGACATAACGGTAGGTGACGTTCGTAAGCGCTTGCGTGGCGGTGCGCGCATAGGCCGCCGGCATGTTCGCGACGCAATAATGGGTAACGCCTTCTTCAACATAAACCGGATCGAAGATGCGTCGTTGGTCGCGACGTTTCAGCACAGCCGCCTTGATCAATCGAGATATCCACCAGCACGCTGCCCGGTTTCATTTTTCTCAACATTGCGCGCGTGATTAATTTCGGCGCCTTTGCTCCCGGCACAAGCACCGCGCCGATCAACAAATCGCATCCCGGCATCAGATCGTGCAGGTTCGCTTCGCTCGGAATAAAGCGTGTCCGCATTATTCATTGTCATGTCGAGAAAGCGCATTCGTTCGAGATCGACATCAAGGATCGTCACATCCGCGCCGAGACCGGTCGCCATGCGCGCCGCGTTAACGCCGGAAGTTCCGCCGCCAATCACGACAACACGCCCGGGCAAAACCCGGGCACACCGCCTAGCAACACGCCACTGCCACCGTTGTGTTTCGCCAGAAAATACGCGCCCATCACCACCGACATTCGGCCGGCGATCTCGCTCATCGGCTCGAGCAACGGCAACCGGTTGTTGACCTGAATCGTCTCGTAGGCAACGCCAGTCACGCCGGATTTCAGCAACGCCTCCGTGAGCGGTTTGCTGGCGGCGAGATGCAAATACGTGAAAAGAATCTGCCCCTTGCGCAACAGCGGAAACTCCGCCTCCAGCGGCTCCTTCACTTTCACAATCATGTCGGCACGCGCAAAAAACCTCTCTTCGCCTGATCGACAATCTCTGCGCCCGCTTTGACGTATTCTTCATCTGGATAACCCGAGCCGACGCCGGCATTTTTTTCCACCAGCACCGAATGCCCGCGCCGGGTGAGTTGATTTGCCGCCGAAGGCAGCAGCGCGACGCGCTGCTCCTGCTCTTTAATTTCTTTCGGGACGCCGATGACCATGAGAGAAATGTGAATGCGCGATAGCGTGATCAGTGAAACTGAGTGAATAGTGATAAAACGCAGGCGAAATCCGCGACGAGCAGAATCTTTCCCGACTCACGAGTCACTATCCACTAATTCAACGACGGATCGTCCGGTGCCGCCGCAAGCATTTTATACCACGGCCCCAGACGGCGCATGATATCGGACCAAAGTCTCGGCAGAGCGATCGAGCTTGAGGACAGAGCGACTCGGTTTTTGCACGAGCCAGGCTTCTGTTGTCATCTCGGCCTCGAGCTGACCGCGCCCCAACCGCATAGCCTACAAATGCGCAGATCGAGCTTCGTTTCTGACTGGCCGCCTCGCTCGATTGCTCAAAAGCGATATTGTGATTGAGCTTAAGCCCCTGCGCCTTTTTCCCATTCCAAGCGCTGCAAACATGCAGCTGGTTTTCCATGCCGGCCCGCCCAGAAAAACAGGCACATCCGCCTAGTCCTTCGGGTGGTGTTTCATCTACCGAGATCCGCCAACGTGTTTATCGAGCGGGCGATTAATGATGACACCGAGTGCGCCGTCGTTTGGATCGTGCGCAGAAATAAACAGGAACCGCGCGGCGAAAATTTGGATCGAGCATATTCGGGTGAGCGACGAGCAATGAACCGGCGAGACTCACGCGGCGCTTTCGCCACCCAAATTACGCATAGAAAACTAGAACCCTCCAAGCGAGAACGCGCAAGGGCCACATTACGTTTGATGACACAATTGCACTGAGATTTAACCGATGAGCGCGAAAGCTCAACATCTCCTTTGCAATCCCGGCATAGCGCTTCGGATAAGTTCAGGCAAAAGCTTGTTGCCACCAACCGCAAGCTCGTTTACTAGCGTCGAAGTTTTCCACGATTGTTCTGGGGGAACAGCCGCCCTTCACGTCCATCGGGCGTGGGGGCGGTGACATTTTTGCGGTAACTCTGAGCCGAATGAAAAAAATTCTATGGGGGGCACGATTTTCCTGGCCGATCGCCTTCGCTCTGATCGCGCTCATGGTCGCGGTCGGTCGTGATTCGTCGTTTTTTGCGTTCTGGAAACTTGGCCAGCACGCACGGCCAGGCAGGGCACCGCCGAGCTCGAGAACGCCTAGGGCAAAGATGTTCGCTCGTGCTTTCGTCGACATCGCGCACTCTGCAACCGCGCGATCACGATCAACAACCGCGTCTATATGGAACAAACAGCACCCGTTGAGCGAGCTGGTGGTTCTTTCGCGACGGATCGAAGTGGAACACGAATTCTTACATACTTGGATGGGCAGCTCGAAGCGCGTCAGGCTGCACGGCACATTCACAGTCAGCCGGCTTCGATTTGCAGCAGGAAGCTGTCAGTCGATGTTCGACCAGACCAAATCGTCATCCAGCTTCCGCAGGCCCAGATTCTCGACGTCGCACAGGACCAGGTGGACGTCCTCGCGCTTTGAAAACGGACTTTGGAATCGAATTTCGGGAGACGATGTCCAAACAGAGTTGGCGATCTTGCCTCAGCTCGCCCGGCGGAAAAGCGAGCGGAAACGCGGCTTGCCTGCTGAAGCCGAACGCGCGCTTGCAGCAACAACTCGACGAGCGCATTCACACGCACCACAGCCGTTGAGACTGATTTTCACTGGCAGGGTAAAGAAAGATAGCGGTATGCGCGATAGGTAAAAGCCAGCGCATCAACTAGCTGATTCAACCGGTCACCATTCACTCGTCAGACCAGTAATTTACGGCTAAAGCAATGTCGTGCCGTGGAGAACAAGATTTTGCTCGGTGTCTCTGTTCGTGCTGCTTGCCGACGCTGCTCGCAATTTCGTTTACACCATTGGCTGTTTCCAACGGCTTTCGTTTGTGGGTTTGGTGGCAGGCGCGGCAGGAAGGACTCATTGTTCCAGATCGACAAGATCGACGCGCCATTCTTGCGTCCGGTAGTGCTCCGTGGTCTCCATATCTACGGCGCCTCCGAGAACGCATTCCGTATCGATCTGACTGCGCAGCGCAAGCGAGCCTCGATTTGAATTTCAAGAGGATCTTGCTGCGCACCGTCGCGGCCACGCCATTCGCAGCCTTTCGATTCAGCAATTGCGTGGGAATCTGCGCACGCAGCAATCCAGCCGGGCGAGCCATAACCCAGCGTGGCTGGGCGACGCTGCACAAGTTGCTTCCCGCAGAATCTCAGCGTCGCCAGCTCGGACGGTACGCGTTGGAAGACGGGCCGACAGTGATTTTGCTGCGAAATGCTTTTCTGTCACGCGAAGCGAAATCAGAGGCCGGTCGTTTAATGCCAGCGGAAGTCATGGTTGCATCGCCCTGGTTTCGCCAAACTTTTTCACGCCTGCGCTGGTGCAACCAACTGGCAGGGCAATCGCCTGACGCTCGCCGGTCTTAGTTTAACGCGAGGCTTCGACTTCAATCCATCACGGCTGATTTGTCCCGCATCTGGAAAACAACGTGTCGGCTTGGAATTTGATGCGTCGATGCGTTCGGTGGAAAACTTCGCGCAAGCATCTCGCATAAGTGGCATTCCGCACACTCCAATTGGAAGATCGCGGGATCAGCGACTGACATTTCTCTCGCACAAACGTCGGAGGCAATCGGATTCACCGATCGTGTCGACGGTTTGCTCCACGCCTGCAATTTCACTTTTCGTGGAAACCTGCGCGAGCCGGCTCGCGCGACTGCATCGCTCTGGATTGAACTGACCGGGCTTACCTGGCGCGACCGTACGGCCGAAGCGATCATGTTCGGCGCCGCGCTCTACAATCGGCAGATCCAGCTCCAGCAGCTCTATATCAAACAAAAAACAAACCAACTCACTTTGAGCGGCGAAGCCTCTTTCCCTTCCAATTCATCCGGACTGGTTGAGTCCCGGATTTTCGCGGAGACATCTCTGCATCTGATCAATCATCTCGGCGATTTCGCCAGTCTGTTCGGCGCCAATCCTGGATGATTTCGGCGGGGAAGATCGCAATCGACGGAGCGATGAACGCACGCGACCGCAAAATCGGCGGATGAGCTCACCGCGAGCGGCGCATCACTCAGATGTCTTCAAAACCTCGGTCGATACACTGAAGCGCGAAGCTCAATTTGAAAGCGACGGAGTTGGAACTTGAGCAGCTGGAGCTAAAGCGAAAAAGCGATCTCGTGCACGTGCAAGGAAAAATCGACCTGTCACACGAGCACAACTATTCCGGACGCTCAATGCCAGGATCGGCAATTTGGCGGAGTATTTATCGATCTTTCGCGGCCCTGGCGAAAACAATATCGAAACCAACGCCAGCCGATATTCAGGTAAAGATTGATTCCGGCAACTGGGACGCGCGCGGCACGATCGGTTTACCCGGTTCGAGTTCGATTAATTTCACCGCCAAATTCCTTTGCCCGTCGGAACGAACTGGAATGCATTTCTGGCCTCTCCGCTCTAATGTTACGCTCGATTTTCCGTCAATCTTTCTCGCCAACGCGCCGCAATTCTTTCACCCGGAGATTTTCCGCGACGGCATTCTTGAGTGGAAAACTTTCTCTCTCCGATACGCTGCAACATCCCCGCATCATCGGCGACGCGCAGCTGCTGAATGGAAAATTGCAGAATGCTTTCCTGAATCTGACTGGAAGCGAGTGGTCGCATCACTTTTGATGGAACTCGCGCGTCGCTGGATTTCTTCAATGCCGCGACGAAAGATGTCGATCTTTCATTTCGCGGAGACATCGATTATCACGACACGAACGATCTCGCGATCAGGATAGCCGGCTCAGTGCCGATCTTTGACTTGAGCCCGCGCGCGATCGACTGCGTGAGCAAAATCGAAATCGAATCCGTCTGCCGACAACGCTCGCGCCTGTTGTCACAGAGCTTGAGTTTCGCGGAGGAGTCTTCCGGTCCGATTGGACGATGAATTTGAAAGAGCCGATGGGCATTCGAATCAAACGGCGCTTTGATCTTGAACAAAACAGCGCGAACATTTCCGCTCTGTCTGGGAGCGAGCGCCTGACGAAGGAACGTTATTGCTTGGCGCGCATCCCCGTCCTGAGCCGGTTAAACCGCGAAAACACGCGAAACGGCGTTAGACCGTCTCGCCGTGCTCAGGTCTCGGCCTGACAAGCCAGCGAGAAAGTCTTTCCCTCGAGATCACGTGTAAGATCGACACAGAAATCCGACGCCGGCATTCAAGCGCAAGGAATCGCCTGTTGCCGCGATCAAATAACAACTGGACCGGGCGACAGCCGGGTGAGCTGGCTGAGAATCTCGCGGACTTCGCGCAATTCGTTGCTCGTGGTCGCAGTGAAAACTGCAAAAACACGGCCGGTTCTTGGAATGCTGCTTGGTCGATCTTTCATTCGCGGCCGCCCCATTCGCCTTTTCTGGCGTCGGCATCGTCACGTTCTCAGCCATGGCGCGAACAGCGTCGTCGCGTTTATCGAGCGTGCCTCGGATTTCTACGACGCGTCCTGGCGCGAGCGCGTCTGCGACCTTCATGTAAACCTCATTCCAGAGAACCACCTCCAGTGTGCCGGTCAAATCTTCGACCCATACGACGGCGAACGGCTTGCCCTCTCTCCTCGTAAATTTTTTGTCGATCTGCACAAGTGCTCCGGCGATTTTGAATGACGCGCGATCGCCGAGATCGCTTAACGATGCAATGGTCCGATAATTCTTGGCTGCGAAAAGATCGACATACGCGTCGAGCGGATGTCCACTGACATAAAAACCGAGCAGCTCTTTTCGTAGGAAAGCTTTTCATGCTCACTCCATGGCGTGATCGGTCTTGCTTTCTCGACGTGGTCGGCGCGGTCTGCCTCATCGAACAGCGAAACCTGACCAGCAACACGGTCCCGCTGCGCCGCGGCGGACGCACTCAACGCATTCATCAATACAGGCGAAAAGTTCGGCGCGATCGCGGCCAAGGAAATCAAAAGCGCCGGCTTTGATCAGGCTTTCCAACATTTTGCGATTAGCAACGCGTGAATCGAGCCGGCTGCAAAAATCTTCCAGCGAGCGAAAATCGCCTCGCTGTTCGCGCTCGCAAATGGCCGCTTCCATCGCGCCTGTTCCAACATGTTTGATCGCAGCAAGACCATAGCGAATGGCACTGAATCGTGGGAGCGATCTTTGTGTCCTGATTGTTGGGGCCCTGAGGCCCCTCTTGCATTTCAGGAATAAATTTCAAACCGCTCCGGTTGACATCCGGCGGCAGAATCGAGATGCCCATGCGTTTGCATTCGCCGACGAAAACCGAAATCTTTTTCGGTGTTGTTGATCTCATTGCTGAGCAGCCCGGCCATGAATTCGACTGGATAATGCGCTTTCAAATACGCGGTGTGATAACTGATCAATCCGTAGGCCGCGCTGTGGCTCTTGTTGAATCCGTAACCGGCGAATTTTTCGAGCAAATCGAAAATCGCGTTTGCTTTTTTTCCGGAATTTTGTTCGTGCGCGCACAGCCTTCGATGAAATTCTTTCTCTCTTTCGCCATCTTCTCCTTGTCCTTCTTGCCCATCGCGCGCCGGAGAAGATCGCCCTGCGCGAGTGAGTAGCCGGCGAGTTTGCTTCGCCGCGGCCATGACCTGCTCCTGGTAAATCATGACGCCGTAGGTGTCGGCGCAGATTTCTTCGAGCAGCGGATGTTCGTATCTGATCTTCATCAGGCCTTTTTACGTTTGATGTAATCGCCGATCAGATCCATCGGCCCTGGTCGATAAAGCGCGATCAACGCGATGATGTCGTCGATCTTCCGCACGTCGAACTGCTTTGCGCGTGCTGGTCATACCGCCGGATTCCATTTGGAAAAGGCCGATCGTTTCGCCGCGGTTGTAGAGCGCAAATGAATCCGCATCGTCGAGTGGAATATTCTTCAGCGAAAACTCCGGCTCCGCGTTTGTGGATCAACGCCAGCGTGTCCTCGATCACGGTCAAGGTTTTTAACCCGAGGAAATCCATCTTCAGCAGCCCGAGATCGTTCAGCGGTCCCATCGGATATTGGCTGATCGACGTCGTTGCCTTTCACGTCGCGGCAGAGCGGGATGTAGTCGGTAAGATCGCGATCGGCGATCACGACACCGGCCGCGTGCACACCGGCGTTGCGCGATAAGCCTTCGAGAATCTTTCCGTAATCGAACAGCTCGCTTCGTTTGCGGCTCGGTGGCGATCGGCTCGTTTCAGTTCCACGTTTTTTTCGGCGGCCGAGTCGAGCGTGATATTCAACTCGTTCGGAATCATCCTGGCGATGCGATCGGCATCGCGATAGCTCAGTCCCATCACGCGGCCAACGTCGCGGACCACGCTCTTTGCTTTCAATTTGCCGAAGGTGATGATCTGCGCGACGCGACGTTCGCCATATTTCTGCCGCACGTACTCGAGCACTTCGCCGCGACGCGCTTCGCAGAAATCGACATCAATATCCGGCGGAGAGATTCGATCCGGATTCAGAAACCGCTCGAAAATCAATCCGTATTGCAGCGGATCGATATCGGTAATGCCAAGCACGTAGGCGACGAGCGAGCCCGCAGCCGATCCACGACCCGGGCCGACCGGAATGCCGCGCTCTTTGGCGAAGTGGATGAAATCCCAAACGATCAGGATGTAACTGACGAATCCGGTCTTCTCGAGCACGCCAAGTTCGTAATCGAGACGTTGCTGCAGTTGATCATCGCGTTTTCGCTCGGTCGCCGTAGCGCTGCTGCAAACCTTTCGTGCAAAGATCGCGCAGAATAGCGCCTCGCGGGACATCCCCTCTGGGACGGGATACTCAGGATACTTCGATTTCCCGAGTTCGATCTCTCAAATTGCAGCTGCTCGGCGATTTTCAAAGTGTTTGCGATCGCTTCCGGAAAATCGCGAAAGATTTCGCGCATTTCCTCTGGCGATTTGAAATAAAGTTCCGGCTTGTAACGCATCCGATTTTCGTCCTGCACCATTTTCCCGGTGCCGATGCAAAGCATCACGTCGTGTGCGTCGTGATCGCTCGCGTCGCAGAAAATGGACATCGTTTGCGGCGAACCAGCCCGACGCCCAGGTCCCTGGCGATTTTCGGCAAAACGGCATTGCACTGTCGTTGCTCTTCCATCCCGTGGTCGTGCATCTCCATGAAGAAATTTTCCGCGCCGAGAATGTCGCGATACTCAGCGGCGCTTTGTTTGGCGATGTCGATCTTGTTCGCTTGAATCGCGGAGTTCACCTCGCTCGCCAGACAACCGCTGAGTCCAATCAATCCCGCGGAATGCTGCGCGAGAAGTTCCTTGTCGATCCGCGGCCGGTAATGAAATCCATCGAGATGCGCGGTCGAGATCAGCTTAACCAGATTGTGATAACCAGTTTCGTCACGCGCGAGCAATGTGAAGTGATACGCCGACTCGCGCATCGAATTCGGCCGATCTTTGTGCGAGCGTGGCGCGATGTAGCTTCGCAACCGATGATCGGCTTGACCCCGGCGCGTTGTCGCTTCCTGATAAAATTCGATCGCGCCGTAAAGATTGCCGTGATCGGTCATCGCGACCGCCGGCATTTTGAATTCGGCCGCTTTCTTCATCAGCTCTTTCATTCGAATCGCGCCGTCGAGCAGCGAATACTCGGTGTGAAGATGCAGATGAACGAAAGAATCGCGAGGCATTCGCGTTCACTATAAACCTGCGCAATTGCGGCAGCAAGGCGAAGCCGTTGAAACGTAAGATTTGGACAGTGCGTCGAATAACGAGACCGCTTTAACCCTTCATTGCATCGGATTGTTAACGAACCAAAAACGATGCTTGCATCGTTCGCTCGGCGTTGTTATGAGAGCGCGTGCCGCGCTCAGCTTTCGATTGCAAAGCACCGCGCGGCGCCGAGTTTACACCGACATGAAAAAACTGGAAGCGATCATCAAACCGTTCAAGCTCGAAGAGGTCAAAGAGGCGCTCGCCGAATTGGGAATTGAAGGAATGACCGTCACGGAAGTGAAAGGGTTCGGCCGGCAGAAAGGTCACACCGAGATTTATCGCGGCAGCGAATACACGGTGGATTTTCTTCCGAAAGTGAAAGTGGAAGTCGTCCTCGCCGATGATCTGGTGGAGAAAGCTGTGAGCGAAGTCGTGCGCGCCGCCAAGACCGGCAAGATCGGCGACGGAAAAGTTTTCGTTCTTCCAGTGGAACACGCGGTGCGCATCCGCACGGAAGAGATCGGCGAAAAGCGGTGTGAGGCGCACGCGCACGATCTCGAACGCGCTGAACGTAAACGAGCCGTCCTCGAAGCGGCATCTCGAACGACATTTAGTGATTTAGCGAATTTAACGATTTAGCCATCCAATTTCTTCAGCTCTCAACACATCAACCTCTTCAACGCACACATGGCCAACAGAAAAACTCCATCCGATGTCAGCAAAATGATCAAAGACCACGACGTGAAACTCGTCGATTTCAAGTTCACCGATCTGCCCGGCACCTGGCAGCATTTCACGACGACGCTCACCGAATATAACGACGATATTTTTACGGAAGGGCTCGGTTTCGACGGCTCGAGCATTCGCGGCTGGAAAGTCATCAATGCGTCCGACATGCTCGTGATTCCGGATCCGTCGACGGCGTGGATCGATATCTTCAATGCCGAACCGACACTGAGTTTGATTTGCACGATTGTCGATCCGATCACGCGCGAGCCGCACGACCGCGATCCGCGCGGCATCGCGGAAAAAGCAGAAGCGTATCTGCAGAGCACCGGCATCGCGGACACTGCGTTCTTCGGGCCGGAGGCCGAGTTTTTCATCTTCGACGACGTGCGCTTCAGCTACGCCACCAACTCGTCGTTCCATCTCGTCGATAGCGTCGAAGGACATTGGAACAGCGCACGCGAAGAATTTCCGAATGTTGGTTACAAGATTCGAGCGAAAGAAGGTTATTTCCCTGTCCCACCGATGGACACGTTGCAAGACATCCGCAATGAGATGTCACTCGAGCTGGAGAAAGCCGGTGTTCCGATCGACAAGCAGCATCATGAAGTCGCCACCGCCGGCCAGGCCGAGATCGACGTCCGGTTCGCGCCGCTCAAGCGTCATGGGCGACTCGATGCAGTATTACAAATACATCATTCGCAACGTCGCCCGGAAACACAACAAGATCCGTCACATTTATGCCGAAGCCGCTCTTTGCCGACAACGGCTCCGGCATGCACACCCACATGTCGCTCTGGAAAGATGGCAAACCGCTCTTTGCCGGGAACGGTTACGCGGGATTAAGTGAGATGGCGCTTTTCTTTGTCGGCGGAATTTTGAAGCACGCGCCCGCGCTCACTTGCATCACCAATCCAACCACGAACAGCTTACAAGCGGCTCGTGCCGGGATTCGAAGCACCGGTCAACCTAGCCTACTCCGCGCGCAATCGCTCCGCCGCGATTCGCATCCCGACTTATTCCGCCAGTCCAAAAGCCAAGCGGATCGAGTTTCGCACACCGGATTCCGCCGCGAATCCGTATCTCGCCTTCTCGGCGATGTTGCTCGCCGGTCTCGACGGAATCCAGAACCGCATCGATCCGGGCGATCCACTCGATAAGAACCTTTACGAACTGCCGCCGGAAGAACTCGCGCAAGTCGCCAGCGTGCCCGATTCACTCCGTGGCGCCATCGAAGCGCTCCAGGCCGATCATTCCTTCCTTTTGCGCGGCGACGTCTTCAACGCCGACTTCATCGCCAACTGGATCGACATGAAACAAAAGGAATACGACGCCCTGCGCCTTCGGCCGCATCCTGCATGAGTTTGCGATGTATTACGATGTCTAATCGTTTGCAGCTTTTGCAACGCGATTGCGGGGACGGCTTCAGAAACAGGCTGCGGGATACCGCCTTTTTCTATGATCTTTTGCAGCCCAATTATAGTTAGATCTCTGCGCTCCCTCTGCATATTGACCGCGATCGGACTGGCAGCTCTCGCACCCGCTGTAAACAGCATCGCGCAAGAGAAACCGCCGGAGGAGCTGTATTCACCTGATCAGCGATATTCGGTCAGAATCCTGCATAGCGCGTTGCCGGGTTCTGATCCGTACGATGGCTTTTTCACCATCGCAGTGCGCAGCGGCAAGCAGGATGTCGCCAAATATCGAACAGAAGGATATTTGATCGACGCGTTTTGGAGTCCCGATGGTGGCAGGTATGTCGCCGTCGATAATCGCCGCGCCAACAGTGGCGATTATCTTTGGTATTTCGCTTACCTGACGGTCGTTCGATCAAGATGCCTGGTAGATGCGCAACCCCAGCACGCTGACGATGTGCATGAGAAATACGCAGAGGAAGTCGTCCATCGCGTGACGGCGGTTTACCCTGAGCTAACATATGATCAGTTCAGGAAGCTTTTCGTTTTTGCCCACGGATGGACGAAGACAGGAGAGCTGCAAGTCAAAACTAATCTTGCACTTTCGGAACTTAGAGAACGCGATTGCGGTGGTTTGGGAAACCTACAAAATAGAGAATGACAAGCTTGTGTTGGTTGACCGAAAAATTGAAAAGTCACCATGGCCCCGCCGAAAGCCTAACCAGGCGATGCAGCCAACCGCTGGCCGATCGTACTGTTTCGCTTCCCTTTATTAAAACACGTCCATTGCAAGCCACGCTCGTTCACTCCTTGGCGCTACTCAGTGGCCGCTACCCTGGCGCGCGGCTGTGCCGCCTACCCGCTGTTTCCCAGCACGCGGTGTCCCCGCCAGCGGTAGTTAAGCTCCTTCTCGCTAGATGACACCGCCCACATCGGAAGCAAGCAGGTCGCGCTAGATCACTAGTGTCCTCACTGGGAGGCGCTGCGCTAGCTGGTGGCATCGGCTTCGTCGCCGGCTTCTTCGGTCCGATCATCTTTGCGCCTGAGGCGAATCAGGGACCTCTTCTTGGGATTTTCATTACCGGACCTCTGGGTCTCGTCGGCGGCGGCCTCGCATGGGTTTAGTGTACGCGCACGTCAGCGCAAACCGGAAAAGATGAAAGGCGCACTTTCACTACCGCAATGCTTAGTCTGCACGGATCCGATTGCACGACACGGCCATACCGGTCATCCTCGAAAAATGGGAGGATAATGACCGTGTGCGAGGCTCTGTATCGCAGCGCCACTGCGGCTCCATTCTCGTTAGGAGCTTCGTCGTTTATGTCACGATTCGTTCTCATTTTTGTCGCAGCGGCGCTGTTGCTGCCAAGTTTGGCACTTGCAAGCGTGCCGCGCCAGCGAAAGTCGAGCCTGTAATTCATCAGGGGATTCGATACATCGCTCCGAATGACGATGGTCGTCGCGCCATACATCGAGGCGTGGGATGTCCGGACCAACAAGAAACTCTGGGATTTGACGATCTTCACGAATCGGATTGACCTGAAGCTTGAGGAGGACGTTCAGCACGTTTTCATCAAGACGCTGAACGTTCGAGACGGGACGCTCATTGTGACGTCCGAGCGTGGCGAGACTTACCGGGTTGATTTGAAAACGAAAGCCGTGACGCAATCCGAACAACCTAACACCGCGCTGAGGCCAGCAGTGCGAGCAGAAATCCTGGCGCTCGAAAACCAGTGGGCAACCGCTATAGAGCGGCAGGACGCGGCAGCATTTGAGCGACTTGCTGCCGAGGACTTTCGGTTTATCGAGGACGACGGTCACGTCCTGAACCGTGCGCAGTATATCGCTGCACGAAGCCACAACCCCGAGAACGTGGAGTCGGCAGTTCAGGACGAAATTGAAGTCCGGCAATACGGCGATGCGGCCATCGCGACGGGCCGCTCTGACTATTCGCGTGGAACACGAGGCAGCGTGCCCTTCGTCTACCGGTTTCGATGGACAGATGTATGCATTACGACGGATGGGCGATGGCAGGTAGTCTCTGGCCAACTGACTCCACTGCCGCCGTAATTTCGAACGTAGAGTTAGGCTGCGACGCGCTCCAAAAAGCCGCTCCGTAAGGCGCGGCTCGCGTTCTTCGTAAGAAACGCTTATTTAAACGCCACATGCACGAACATCGAAAGCAGCCCCTCCTCAGTCGGGCTCGATTCACAAAGCGCGTATTTCGCCATTTCATCCTCGCGCTTCTTTTCCTCGCCGTAGGCTTGGGAATCGGGGTATTAGGGTATCACTCTCTGGGAGAGCTGAATTGGATTGATTCGCTCCTGAATGCTTCAATGATTTTGGGGGCATGGGGCCTGTTGATCCTCTCCATTCGTCGGCGGCAAAAATATTTGCTTCCTGTTACGCTTTGTTTTCCGGATTGGCTTTTATAGGAATAGCATCCGTGATCATAGCCCCGTTCGCCCATCGGATGTTTGCACCGCTTTAATCTCGATAAAGAATGAGATAGAAACTCACAAAAGAAGAAATATTATGACAAAGACATATCTTGCTCTCCTCGTCCTCACGGCTGGTGTGTTTAGCTGCAAGCAGCTTGCCTGCGCCGCCGATCCGACCCATGGCGACCAGCCGGTCGTGCCTCCGGCCGAAGCGACGTCCCGACTGAAAGAGGGCAATGGACGCCATACGAGCGGCAATCAGCAGCATCCGCACGAGTCGAGCGAGGAAAGAACGTACATGGCAACCGCCAGCTATGAAAACCTGGGCATGACCGCCGCTGAGGCAGCAACGCGACGCGCAGAACTGAAAACGAGCCAGCATCCGTTCGCAATCGTTCTTAGCTGCTCCGATTCGCGCGTTCCGCCCGAGATCGTATTCGATCAAGGCCTCGGCGATCTGTTTGTGATCCGAGTGGCCGGCAACGTGATCGACGATCACAGTCTCGGCAGCATCGAATATGCGGTCGATCATCTGGCCGTGCGCACTCATCGTGGTGCTGGGGCATCAACGTTGCGGCGCCAGTCAAGGCCGCAAAAGAAACAATCGCCGCTAAAACCGAAGCGCCCGCCCACATACAGTCGCTCGTCACGGCGATCCAGCCGGCGGTTGAAGTGACAGCCAAAGGCGACTTGAACGCAACCATCGAAGCGAACGTAAAGAATGTTACGCAAGCGCTGTGCGTTCATCCACGCCGGTCCTCAAACCCAAAGTTGATTCCGGTGAGCTGAAGGTGGTCGGCGCTTATTACAGCCTCGATACCGGCTCGGTCGCTTTCATGGACGAAAAGTAAGCCCGTAAATTAAGCAAACCGTCTTTGATTTTGCGCGGCCTGTTTCTTTGCGCGACATGAAAGCGGAATATGGCAAACGGCGAAACGATCGAATCATGCGTGCCCGGCGCGGCTCGACCGAATGCCGTGGAGCCGGTGGCATTGGCTGATTGTTGTCTCGCTCGGCGCCACGTGGATTCTCGATGGTCTCGAAGTCACGCTGGCCGGTTCCTTAGGCGGGATCTTAACACGTCGCGAGACTCTCGGGCTGACCGATACGCAGGTCGGCGCCAGCGCGACCTTCTATCTCGCCGGCGCTGTGCTCGGCGCGCTTCTCTTTGGATACGGGACGGATCGGCTCGGTCGGAAAAATTATTCTTCGTCACGGTCGCGGTCTATCTCATCGCGACGGGATTAACGGCGTTTTCCTGGAATTTCGCGAGCTACGCTTTCTTCGCGCGCTCACAGGAGCGGGCATCGGCGGAGAATATGCGGCGATCAATTCGGCAATTGATGAGCTGATTCCGGCGCGCGTGCGCGGCCGCGTGGATTTGATGATCAACGGTTCCTACTGGCTTGGCGCAGCCCTCGGCTCGACTGCGACGATCGTGCTGCTTAATCCGCGTTGGCTTCCGCTCTGGCTAGGCTGGCGTTGCGCATTTGGGATCGGCGCGACGCTTGGTCTGGTCATCATTTTCTTTCGCCGATGGATCCCGGAAAGTCCGCGATGGTTAATGATCCACGGACGAAATGCCGAGGCGGAACAAATCGTTGGTGACGTCGAACGGATGATCACGCTGCACCCGGAAACGCTGCCCGCGCATGACTCTCCACCGACGCGAATTCACACGCGCACGCATACGCCGTGGCACGAAATTTGGAACGCAATCGTCCACGAACACCGGCGACGTTCGCTGCTCGGTCTTGTGCTGATGCTGACGCAGGCTTTTTTCTATAACGCGATCTTTTTCACTTATGCGTTGGTGTTGATGCGGTTTTATGCGGTGCCGGCAAAAGATGTCGGTGGCTACCTGTTGCCGTTTGCGCTCGGAAATGTGCTTGGGCCGATCTTGCTCGGGCATCTTTTTCGATACCATCGGCCGGAAACGGATGATCACCGCCACCTATGGGTTGGCCGGTGTTTTGCTCGCCCTGACTGGATGGCTTTTCACGCGGGAATGCTGACCGCGCAAACGCAAACGCTGGCATGGACGGTGATATTTTTCGTAGCCTCCGCGGCGGCGAGTTCGGCTTATCTGACCGTGAGCGAGATTTTTCCGCTGGAAATCCGGGCGCTGGCAATTGCAATTTTTACGCGGCTGGAACACTCGCAGGCGGAGTCGGTGCGCCGGTGTTGTTTGGGTGGATCATTGGCACGGGATCGATTACTGCTATTGTTCATCGGATATCTCGTCGCCGCGGCGTTGATGATTCTTGGCGCAGTGGTCGAGGCTTGGATTGGCGTGCCGGCCGAACGGCGATCACTCGAGCACGTCGCCGCGCCACTCTCGAGCAAAGGATTGTGAACCTGTAGCCGTCGCCCTGTGGGCGACGCAAAGCGCGCGTGTGTTTAACGTCTCGGCGGTGCGCTTCGCACAGCGAAGCGGCTACAGCTGCTTCATTTCCGGCAGTGCACAGCGAGCTCGCGCGTGTGAATGGGACCAGCAGGCGTGAGCTTACTCGAATAAAGATGAAATGAATCGACGCGGATCATTCCCGCATCAAGATCGACATTCGCTTTCAGAAATTTGCGCACGGATTGCGGCGAGATCCGCTGACATCGCGCGAGCGTGACGTGTGGATGGAACGGGCGCAGCTCCGGCTCCAGCCCAGCGCCGAGCGCAGCTTCCTGCACTCGTTTGTGCAATTGGAAAAGATGCGGATGTCCGCGTCCGACGCCGATCCAAATAATTTTCGGCGGACCTTTCGGCGGAAATGTTCCAACGCCGACGATCGGCAGAAAAAAGGCGCCGAAAGACAATTGCGCTGAGTTTTTCGCGCAATTTTAGATCGACATCTTCTGGAACAACGCCAAAGAAACCGAGCGTGAGGTGCAGTTGTTCGGCATCGAGCCAGCGCGCGCCATGAATCTGCGGGTCGAGATCGACAAGAAGACGTTTGGTTGATTCCGGCAATTCAATCGCCACGAAGAGGCGTTTGCCTGATCATTTCGCCTGTTGCTCGACGCGAGTCTCGTTATTCCGCGCCGTCGCACGATCGGTAAGACGCGTCAGCCAGGCTGGAACCAACCGGCGACGTTTCAGAACCGGCGCGGGATTCATTACCCTCATCGCCCGCCGCTCCAGGCAGGAGACGGTTTACGATCTTCATCGCGTAGCCGGTGAAATTTGGAAACAGCGCGTTTCCGAGAATCGCTCCGCGCGCAGCAAAAGTCAGCGTAAGCGATGGCTGAGCCTCGCCGGCAGGCAGCAAGAATCTTTCGCGCAGCGCGAGCGGCATTTATCGAGATCAGCGGCATACCGTTTGAAGTCGCAAACCAGGCGAATTCCGCGTCGTGTTTGCCTTTAAAGTTAGCGTTTACGTGCGAGCCGATGCGCATCATTCCCGGTGCGACGGTTGTCACGTAAATCTTATCGCGCGCGAGTTCAGCTCGAAGCGCGTCGGAAAACCGGTAAGCGCAAATTTGCTCGCGCAGTATGGGGCCAAATGCGGCACTGCGATTTTACCGCCAATGGATGAGATATTAACGATGCGACCGCCCCCACACCCGCATCTCGGGAACGACTTGCATGGTCAATTCAAACGGCGCCCCAAAATGCACTCCCATCGCCCGCTCGAAATCCTCTCGCGTCATGTGCTCGAGCGGGCCGACTTCGATGACGCCAGCGTTGTTGATCAAGATATCGATCTTCCCGAAACGGTCGATCGTTTGGCGGACGGCCAACTGAATTTGCTCGGAATCGAGGAGGTCACACTGAATGGTAAACACTCGGCCGCCACGTCCTGTCAGATCAGTCTTTGCCCGGATCAATTCATCATTATCCCTCGCCAGCAGCGCCACCTTGCCGCCTGCGGCACAAATTTGTCGTGCCAGCACCAAACCCAGTCCACGCGATCCGCCGGTGATAAGCGCGATTTTGTTGCTTAGGGAGAAACGCAGCGTCCGGATTATTCGAAGAGCTAGCCAGGCAGCGAAAACGAGGGCGGCTGCAAGGTAGAAAGAAGCGGCTGTCCATGTTCGAGATCATAATTCAGCGGAGGACGCTTCGCGGCAAGCTGCCTGCTCTCCAACTAGCCGTGTTTGCGATTGAAGCGCGCGACTTCGCGGGCCGTCTCGCGATCAATCGCTCGCTTCTTCAGATCAGCGCGTTTGTCGCGCGCGACTTTACCGTGCGCCACCCCAAGCTCGGCTTTGAGTTTTCCGCTCTTCCAATAGAGCTTCAGAACCACGAGGGCGCGCCCCGCAACCTGCGTCTCGCCATAAAGCTTGTCGATCTCCTGTCGATGTAACAATAATTTGCGAACCCGTTTCGCGGCTGGAATTTCGTGGCTTGCTTTTTGCATGCGGCTGGATGTCGGCGTTGTATAGGAAGGCTTCCCCATTTTCGATCCGGGCAAAAGCATCGCTGATATTGGCCTTGCCGGCGCGGATCGATTTGACCTCGCTGCCCTTGAGCTCAATGCCGGCTTCATAGCGCTCGAGAACGTGAAAATCACGCAGCGCCTTGCGATTGATGATCGACTCAGCCGACATGTTGAACACAGGCAGGATGCCTGTGCTACGGACTAAGCGCCGTCCGATGAACCCTCGAGTGAGTTCGTAAGTGAGCTTGCCCGCGATAATTTCCTGGAGCGCGATATCGGTAAGCGAAGCGCGCGGACTCAACCTCCACCATCGGTCGATGTCCCAAACCGAGCTGACGCACACGCTTGGAGACAACATTAATCAGAAGTTGCTGGTTCGGGATCACTTGAGCTGCTTCCTGGAGAAGTTGAGTCGTCATATGGCGCAAGGAACGGACGGGGCGGAATGCTTCCGTCGGGAATTGAAGAATGACCGGCGCACTGCGTCCGAGAGCGGATGGAAGGAGTTGCGGCGCGAGCATGGTAAAAAATGAGTGCTGACTTTCCAAGTGAAGGGGCCGCTTGTCAATGGATTTATTGAGCACACTCGGCAGTCATCCCGAATTTTTCAGCAATCGCGCCTTCGATACGCGATCATTTCCGCTGCCACTGTCCGACCTAAGCACCCCATCCGTAATATCCGGAATGGAGGAGATCGTCCGGCAGACACAGGTTTGTTAACTTTCAACCCGCGCCGCACTCCTTTCGCACGGATCCGCTTTTACATCTAGCGAGCGTCGAGAAGTGACATTTTTGCTCGAGCTCGCGTTTCTAAGGCAAATTCGAGGATAAACCAAAAGCAAGAAATTGCGCGAGAATTGTAAAGAACACTTGCACGGTCACGTAGCGAGGATTTTGCAGCGTATGAATGACCGCTACTTCGAAGCAACTCGCCACGTTATGCGAGCACATAAATAAGACCAAGGCCGTTAACCATCCCAAGCGGCTCTGATACCTTTCCTGCGTAAAGACGACCACACTTAACGCCAGCGCCGCCAGAAACAACGCCATGCATACGTGCCAGCCAGAATAGACATGGTAATCCTGACAAGCACCGGGTGTTGCACAATCGGCGGCGTCCCGAGCAAGCATTTCCGTCCGGCCCATGAAACGCGCTGCCGGCGGGTAAGCCTCCCAAATTCTGCGCTAGGCCTCCTGGCTGAGGGAAGCCACAGCCAGACGATATTCATTCGTCAACGTCCAGGCTCTTTCCCGGCTATAGCGCAGGACACATTGGTGCATAAAAACCGCCATCTTGTCGCCCGACTTTTTATCATGAGCGAGGGCCGCTGCAGCCAGACTCGCCAGTAGTAGAACCAATAAAATGCGCTAAGAGCAGACACGTTATTGCCAAATTCCTTCCGTAGCTGTGCTGCAATCGAGGTCTGGTTGTACATCAGATAATCAGAGTTCAGGCCGAGCGTAGAATAATGACCCCGGACTTTGCGATCTCGGCGCCAAGTGCGCTGTGAACGTGCGCAAGCCACTCTTGAGAATATGGAACTTTCGCATCACGCTCGAGATCGTCCCCTATTCGATCGCGAATCAAATTGGCGTGAATCGAGAAAAGCTGGGTCGGCAGAAACGATTTGCTCACAGCATCACTACGACTAAAGAAATGCTCTGGTAATAACAATAACGCCACACTTGCTCCCGCCCCGGCGCCAAGGGCCATCTTTTTGCCAAAGCCAATCCCGTCGGAAGAAAACATTCCCACCGGCAGGATCGCGCGACGATCGCGACCAGCACCAAGCTTGGTTTCACATCGGCCAGCAGGATCGAGCCGCAATATCGTCGTGATTCCATAGGCGACGGCAGCCGTTTGCCGATTCTCGACGAAGCAACAGGCACCAAACTGGATTACGGCGTAAAGATTGACGCTGACCAAGAAATACGGACACGGCTTCAGGCCGGAGTTGCATCTCAAAGTGGATCAGTCCGCTCGCCAAAGGAAAGTGGCGGCTGCCAACAGCCCCGGCGCGTTATGCCCAGTGGGAGCGACGCGTGGATTTCGACAGAAAAACGCGGCGCGCGCGCCAGGTGAGCAACAACACGCCGCCCGCTAAAAGCCCGAGAAAATGTTGGGCAACTGTAATCGCGCGAAAATCTCAAAGAACCGCAGCAGAAGATATAGGAACCCTGGAGAGACAAAGTTGCGCCCGTACGGCACGCTGCGCTCAAATTCGCCGCCGGTTAATTTCCCGCAATGCGGGCGAAAGATACGTCCAGGTATCCCGGTCAGCGATCGGATCGAGCGGAAGCCGGTAATCGCAACCAGACCGCCCATGCAAAGACCACGGCGACCCCACCCAGTAGCAGAATCGCCAGCGCCGAGGGCTCGACTGAATGATTTCGCCGCTTGCGACGTGTCTCGATCATTTCCCAAGGTGCGGTCGCGCATTAAACTGGTCACGCATCTGATGCGGTAAGCGCGATATAGAGGGAAATGACGGGCTGCAAAGAATATTGTGCAAATATGTTTGCTTATTCCGATTACTCAATCGCGCCGACTGACGTTAAACAAATTGGAGTTGGCGATTTGAGTCTCGAGATTTCATTAAAACGATCTCGATCAACCACCGGATCGCCCAAAGATGCGCGAAAAGAGTGAGTGATAAAAAGAACAGCGGAATAGCGGCCTTTTTCCATTGTGTGTCTTCAAGCACACCGAATCGCGCCAGATTTTTTTCAGGTCCTTGAAGATATTCCTGCTGGGTATGCGACGGTGCTTCAGTCGGCCGCCGGCCTCCACGCTGATGATTTTTTTGGCGTGTCAGACTCACGCGCTCCGATAGCGGCAGCAATCGTAGAGCCGCCGATGTAGGGGCCGATTTCGAGAATATTTCCCGTGCCGAATTTGGCGAAGTGATAGATGAGGAGCAACACGTCGAGGTGTAACATCGATGCAGCTCGACCGACTTTTTCCAAACGATGGCGTATCTCCTGATTCCGATACTCCATCAACTGTACATCAGATCGATTACGTCATTGGTGTAGGCGGACTCGCTCAAAACAGAATTGGGCCGGGAGAGCACGGCCCAATTTAGCGGCGTCATATGACGGCGCAAACTGTGGGATCAAGCTCCTGCTTGTAGCGAAAGATGACCGGTTCGAGCGCGAGGATCGCTTCGCTTGCTTTGTCCATGGGTTCGATCTCTGCCTTGAAACGCTCTGAGGAAGGCGCTGTCCAAGGTGACCGGCGGACTGTAATCGCTGCTCTCGCCAGTTGAGGCAGCCGCAGCTGATCTCGTTTGCGTTGGGCCTCGCAATATCCAGGTCTGTAATTGCGCTCTGATCATGCCGGTGCTGCCCAGCGAGTCAGTCCGCCCTTTTCTTTTTCATGACGAAGCCGATGTAGCCCCAGCGGCCCCATTCATAATGCGACGTGCGCTGCGCGTCTAAGCGTCCGGTCTTTTTATCGTGCGCGTATGTCTTCGCCACAAATTCGGGAAACGCCGCGTTCAAATGCACATCATGTGACACAAGCAGTCCACGATCGCGCAGCCGCGCCCAAAATTCGCGAAACTCCCAAAGCATGTGCCGGTGACGGTGCGAGCTGTCGTGCAGAAACATGTCGATTGATGCACGGCAGTTGGTCGCGCTGCACAAAATCTTCGACCTTCCCGCGCAGAGGCACGAACTGCGGTCGCAATTCATCCGGAATCAAAGAGCCTTGGTCGCAGTCCGCGTCTCCACTCGATGCTGTACAGCTTTGCTGTCGTGAGCCCTTCATCCGCAAGCGCTTTCAAGATAAAGGCTGAGGACATCCCGATAAATCCGCCCGACTCGACGACTACCGCCGGTCGCTGCCAACGCGTCAACCCGTAAAGCGTTGCGCAATCGAGCGGCCCCATCAGCCCTCACTGCCGTGCGCGTCACGTCGTCGAGTCATCTCCGCCATAAAAATCGCTCGTCCGACTTTCTGCCGCGAAACGCGACACCGTTTCCCAAACGCCGTAAAAACGCATCGAAAACGGCTCGTGCTGGTTCGCCTTCTTCGCTCGACGCCACCAGGGCCGCGAGAGTCCACGCATTTTTTCCATCGATCCGAAAGGCGGAAACATTCGCCGACCTTTCAGCACCCGACGATAGTGATGTTCTTCAGCGAGCTGCTAGCGAAGATTCGGCACAATTCTCGTTAAACCTATGCGGGCCGCTCTGGTCTTTGGCGCTCACTTTCGTCGTGACCGACGGTCACGTTCGAACACGCCGTGCTCATGTCGCGACAATCACGGTAAGGGCCGGTGGTTAGCAAAGAATGATGCTTCCCCTCCCCCGAAGATGCGAGCGCGATACCAATCCGTCACACCTTCCGATATTTTTAACTGGAAAGGCCCAACTGAGCCTTTGACACATCACTCGACACGCCTTGACATTGAGAACAAATGGTTCGCGCTTACCGGACTTGTCGTCGTTCTTGCTTTTTCGGCGCCGAAAGGAAGATAATGCAGACGTGAGATGGGCTTGGCCATTCAACGGTCGCGCCAGCGACGACGGGCATAAGGAAGGGAACGGGTCTCTTACTGGCGATGCACGGCCCGATTTTTTGTGCGTCGGAGCCCACAAAGGCGGAACGACCTGGCTTTATCAGCAACTCGACTCGCATCCGGATTTCTGGATGCCCCCTATAAAGGAACTGCATTATTTTGATCAACTGAGCAGGGTTCAGCTATCTCCTCCGCGCTGCAGAGACGAGCGCGATCTTCGCTTTTTGGAGAGCATAAAGAGCCTCAGTGCCAAACCGTATATGGACCTCGAGGAATTATGCCCGACTGTTCGAACCCAAGGCATCGCTCCTCTCCGGTGACATTTCGCCAAGCTATTCGACGCTGAGTAATGAAGTCATTCGGCGAGTCGTCGAATATTTCCCAACCTTAAAGGTGATCTTTCTGGCGCGTGATCCGGTTGAGCGAGTGTGGTCGCACTTGTCGATGGAAGTGCATTACCGCGCAGATTGAGCCGTTTGACGTGACCGATATCGACCAAGTCAATCGGAATTTGCTCCGCCGAGGGATGCGCTTGCGCTCGCACTCGAGCGCAATCGTCGCGCGATGGAAACGCTATGTTCATCCGGACCGGTTTCTGCATTTATTTCTTTGATGACCTACAAAGAAATCCTACTGAACTGCGGCGCTCCATCCTCCATTTCCTGCGTGCCGATCCGGACAAGCCAAGCCGCCGACTGACGGCGGATTACAATAGCTTGGGCTGGGATGGAAAAGCTTCCGTTTACAGACAAAGTGCGATCGCATGTGGCTCGATTCTTCAAGAAGGAGCTGGAAGACCTGTGCGGGGCGACTGGGAGGGCCAGCCAGAGATTGGCCGGCACGATACGGTTTTTCGTTACTCTTTTCTTCGGGGAATTGGCAGACTATTTTGATCTCTTTCTGTAGTGCGATTGGATTGCCTGAACCCGGCACGCTGTCCGTCGCTCGGGCAACGTGATCGAGACGCACGAATCAGCGGGCGATTCAAAGTGTGGCGAGGTTTTACTCCCATCACGTCGCATTCCCCGCTAAAAGCGATTTTCAGTGTTTCCACTTTTGTCGGGTGATTGCGAAGCAAGCGGGTGGATTAGGCGGAGTCGCCGCACTCGGATTGCGCCTGCTGGATCCGGCTGGATGTGGGCAGAGTTGGCAGGAGCAGAATCGGGCTGAAGAGCACGGCCGAGTTTACCGGTGCGACATGAAGGCGCAAGCTGCTCATTCCACTCAAAGTTCGAAGCGCTTGCCAGACGCTGCAAAATACGCGAATATCAGGAGGAGGATTCTGGGTGATCGCGCATCGGCGCACGTGTTAGAGTTTAGGATGCAGTTAATCCCGAATGCTTTCGGGACCTATGCATATGAAAACTCACCGCATTCACCATCGCGGTCGCATTGGCTACCAGCGCTGTCGGCCAACAGAAACCTGAACCAAGTCCGAGCGATCCGAGCGGCGATTTGCTTTGGAAAAGCTCGACGCCCGCGCTGAAGAAATCGCCGCCCGACTCGATGGCGTCATGGGTGTGGCGATTCTCGATCTCACCGACGGTCGGGTTCTCTTGCGGAACGCTGACTCGCGTGTTTCCCGCCGCCAGTTCCATCAAGCTAGCGATCTTGCTGGAATTGTATCGTCAGGATCAGGAAGCGCGCGCGGTGCCTGAGGGAAAGCCAGAAGCTGGATGACATTTACACCTCTCGATCCCAAAGACCTGGTCGAAGACAGCCGGATCATGGTGGGTCTTACTGCGGGTGTGACGCGGGTTACCAACCGCGACTGGCTCAATTTATGATTGCTGTGAGCGACAACGCCGCCGCCAACATCCTGACGTCATCGTGGGCAAGGACAACGTAAATGCGACGCTGCGCGGCCTCGGGCTGTCCAAAACGATGCTGCGGCGCAAAATGATGGATGTCGCAGCGGCTCGACGCGCGGCGAAGAGAACGTTGCCACGCCGCAGGAAATGGTCCGGCTATTGGAAGCTATCCAAAAGAGAAAGTGCTAAACAAGCAAATCGAACGCGGAGTTGATCAAGCAGCTATCGACATTGAAAAGGTAGTTATATTCCACGTTATCTGCCCGAGGGTGTTCAAGTAGCTAACAAGCCCGGAGAGTTGGAAGGTGTACGCGGACGGATTCAGGTATCGTTTTTTGTGCAAAACCGGCCGTTTGCCATAAGTGTGATGACGGCCTACGACCACGACGAGAGAGCCGCCGAGCGCGACATTAGCGAGGTTGCTCTCGAAGCGTACCACACTACTTCGAGATGCGGAGCAAGACCTCCGAGTATGGCCGCATACTCCACCGCGCGAACCCGATAAGTGATGGGACGCTAGGCTCGACTTCTCAGAGCAACTGATAAGGATCGACATCGACGGTCACGTCCGCTTCGAATACGAATGTTCGGACGGGGTCGGTCGCCAATAAACTCGATTGTTGAGACGATGGATTCAACGGTTTCCCGCGACTCGACCTGGCTTCCCGTAAACTGACTAAGTGTCGATTTTCAGGGGTAAAGCTTGCCATGAAAGCGCACCCGATTGCGAAATACTTCCCGGTTGGATGGTAGCGATACAAACTTCAGTGCCGTTTGACTTAATTATGCGTCGTTTGAGGATGTATCCGTAACAGAGACTGGTGGTATCAACGTAGACAGTGGTTAACGCTAAAATTGGGGCAGGCTAAAAATAGTCACATAAGTCTCTTATAAATAGTAAATTCGGGCTGTAGCGAAGCTTGGTAGCGCGCCTGGTTCGGGACCAGGAGGCCGTGGGTTCAATCCACCAGCCCGATAATCTTTGTGCGAAAGCGGCGACGCGCTTAGGCTCGTCCCACATTTCTTCCTAATGTGAACGAAGCGGTTTTCACTACCATCGCGTTCACGGGATTCACCGTGGCGTTTTTTCATGCGGCGATTCCGACGCATTGGCTCCCGTTCGTTCTGACAGCGCGACGCGCAACGATGGAATCATCCGAAGGCGCTGGCTATCACGCGCTCGCCGGAAGCGGGCATGTCTTTTCACCGCCGTGCTCGGTTTGCTTCCTGACTTTGTTCGGGTTCGCGTTGCACGAAAGGATTGGAAACTGGTTTCCTCTAATCGCCGGCGGAGCGCTCCTGCTTTTCGGTTTGTTTTGTTTGTATCGGCAAATGATCGGCAAAGTTCACGGAGCACAAGTCGCGCCATTGGCGAGAACCCGCAGGTCCACGCCGCGCATCATTCTTCCGGACGATGATCATGGCAAAGCATCGCGCCGGCATCAATGCATATAGCAGAGCCGCGACCGGTTTCCGATCGCATTGCAATCACGAAGTTTGCTCGCCCTTCTGACTTTCTCGCCGTGCGAAAGTTTTGTCCCCTTTATGTCTACGGAATTCGCTACGGCTGGATGGGGTTCGCCTTGCTGACTGCGATTCTTTCAGTCGCAACTGTTGCCGGGATGGTGGTGTTTACCTGGCTTACTCTCGCTGGAATGCGCCGGATTAATCTTGGCCTGCTTGAAAATACGAGCTTGGGTTGATGGGCGTCTTGCTCTGCACAGTTGGCGTCTTGATCATTCTATTCGAGAAGTAACATTTATCGCCGGAAGGAGGAGATGTCGTTCCAATAAAAGCGAATCATGAAGGAACAGAGAAATCACGACTCAGACACAAATTCACGCCCGCCCAAGAAACTCTGCAGCAACTCTGGGAGGAGCATGTGCGACATGAGTTTGTAACCCATAACACCGAGGACACACTCGCCACCATGGTCGAGGACGCTTGTGTCAACCATATCCCGGTGTTGACCGGCGGCGTTGGCAAGGATGAACTGCGCGAGTTTTGCTCCAAGCGTTTCATTCCCCAGATGCCTCCCGATACGGAGATGACCGCCATCTCGCGGACTATCGGCAATGATCAACTGGTAGATGAAATGGTATTTAAGTTCACGCATACCATCGGATGGACTGGATGCTGCCAGGCATTGCTCCCACGGGAAGCGGGTTGAAGTGCCACTGGTGGCGATCGTTCGATTCAGGAGAAGGCAAACTGGCCCACGAGCACATTTACTGGGACCAGGCTTCCGTCGCACAGTTCAACTCCGGCTTGCTCGATGCTGGCACCTTGCCAGTTGCCGGCGTTGACAGTGCGCGCAAGGCCCTCGATCCAGAGTCTGCCGTCAGAAATGCACTGATGGGCCGGCCCACCTCGCTGCATTAGATAGTAACAAGCTGGACGATAGTCTGGACTATGGACACTGAGTGGCGTAACACCAGGTGCAGTATGAACCTCGCACCAGAACTCGAACGGCTTGCTAAACTTCACGCCGAAGGTGCGCTAACCGCCGAGAATTTGCCAGGGCGAAGAGGTCAGCTCTTATCCAGCCCCGGCGTTTTCAAAGTTCCCGGTTAAGGGCATCCCGTCGTGAGTCTCCGCGTAAGTTCTTTGGCTTACCGCTCTGGGCTATTGCCATCGGTCCGGATTGGGAACGCGAGAGATGCGCGGACATGCCCGCGGCATCTTCGCGCTAGGTGACACTCTATCTGGCTGGTTCGCGCTTTGGAGGACTGGCGCGCGGCTTCTTTGCCTTTGGCGGACTCGCGATCGGTCTCTTTGCGTTCGGAGGAGCGGCCATCGGAATTGTTCTTGCGATAGGCGGAGCCGCAATCGGTGGAAGCTCGCGATCCGGCGGAGGCGCGGTCGGGGGCCGTTGCGATTGAGTGGCGGCGCCTGTGGCTACTATGCCTTTGGCGGTGGCGCAGTTGGTGTCCATCACCGTTTCTCCCCTTCACCAGGATCCCGCCGCGCTCGACTTCTTTCGCCAGTATTTCCCCTGGCTCGCAAAGTTTGTTCATCGATGAATACTGCCAGGTCATAAGCCAGGAATTCGATTTTGGCGGTTCACTGGAATGGGGACCTTGTTTTTACCTGTTAGTCCGTCTTCCGCTTCAGTTCCTTAGCCGCCGCCCTGTGGGCGCCCCACCCCAGCGAAGCGGCTACAACCCAAAAGAAAGCGCCGGAGGACGCTTTTTGCACCTCTCGGCGCTGGACTAGCAACCCCTCAGAGAAAAACTGCGCACTATCGGAATTCGATCTCTATATTGTTGCGCGGCGCCGAGAGTTTGTAAATCGGGGGCAACGCCGGTTTACGGGAAAATGTGTTCTAGGGGAGCACAGGTTTTGACCTAACCGTCGCCGTAGAGCGACGCTTTTTCAGGTGGATCGAGCAGTCCCTTGCTCGATATTACGTAACAATAACGCTCAGGCGCACGCCCCGACATCGCGGCGACGAACGCGCGGATCCACCTTTGAGCTCCCCAATCCAAAAACACGCGGTGCGCGTCAGCTTTTGCGCGTGCGCCTCGAGGAAGGCCGTCCGCGAAATACCTGATTGCGAGCAGATCGTGCCAGCAGAGTCGATGCTTTTGAAGGCGTCAGAGATTGGAGGCATCGTCAATGCAGTTCGAGTTCCGTCTGGGACTTTAGTCGCAACATCGAAATCTGCTCGCGCTCGCGGACGATTTCAGCCGGGCGCGCAGTGCCCGAAGAATCTCTCGCCTTCGGCGCATCGGCCGGGAACTTCATCCCGTGGTGAGCGAAGCCTCGGTAACGAGGCGCGCTCCATCACGTCATCTTGGTCGTCGAAGGCTTCTTTCCCAAAACTTTCAGTACGCAAAAGCAGCCGCTTGTTGATCTTGCGGCGACCAGCGTGAGCGCCGCCTCGTAGCTGCTACCCTGACCGACAACAGCTCCTTTCAAGCCAAGCGGATACGCTACGTAACCGAATCACTGATGCTTCTCGACAACGAACTCACGGTTTCTTCACTTTGGCGACTTTTGCACATAGTATCATCGCCACATCGGGTTCGGGAAATCTTTATATCTGGGGAACGCTTTCAACGCGATCCACCGAACTTTACCATCGCGCGGTGGAACGCGCGATCCACCTTCCCCACAAAAGAAAAAGCGCCGGAAGGGGATTTTCACCCTCCCGGCGCGCGGTTCTCTAACAGCTTATCGCTTTTGAGTGTTAGGCACTCGTCGATTCTATTACGGGCAAGCGACGTCGATGACTGGCAACCGGTCCGGTGTAATCAGTCATCTTCACAAAGGCAGTAGCGTGTCCGGATCAGTGTAGCGCGCGCTGACCATGGGCCATTCAGAGAGAACTGCGCCGTTGCCACGCGGTCCTAGCCCTTGAGCGTGCCCGCAAACGGTGCACAGTCGATATCCCACCGATTCTCCTAAGCTGCTGAGGTTGCCCTGGTCCAGGTAAGTCATCGCTGTTCTTTGTTGTTTGTTTTCTGCACCGACCACGGAACGCTGGGCTGCGCCCACCGGTAGACACCGCCGACGTTTGCGTGCTATCGGTCCACCCATGGATCCACCACCTGGACCTTCACGCCGGTCGAGATTCAGAGTCGGTGCAATTCTCGACCGTAAAGGTGAAGGTCCAGCATCCAGGTAATAGCCCCCGACGGAGCCGCAGCCCGACTCCGCTGGCCGATAAGTGAACCGACCGCGGAGAGGGTGAGGTCGGTCGAGGTTCCGCACGCATCACGCACTGCGATCCTCGACGCGGGCCCCGGCCGAGAAGTGGTTGTCCGCGTGCGGACCATGCCGCCACCAGCAGGGCATGCAGTGCGCTCGAGAAACCCGATGGTCGTATTGACTGCACGCAGCGTTCTTAAGGTGTTTGGGCGGTGACATTGGCCCGGATCGATCAGAACGTACTTGAGACTGGCCAGATGTTGTCCAGATCGACTGGAGTAAACTGGCGACCCGCTGCAGGACTTGCCTTGCTGCTGTTCCAGAAGGTCGAGTGTCGACCCAGGACCACCGTGGGCCGCGGGGTCAGCAACGGTAGCCGGAAAGGCCCGTGGGTACTGGCTGCGATCTAGGTTGCCTGCTCTCCTGTCGTCGATAATCGTGGGCGTTATGAGCGGGGTCGACGCCGGTGGACGTCGTCGTTGGTCGTCACGACGTAAACATCGGCAGTTCCGCGCCGTTGAGACCGACAGAGCGACAACGCTGCCAGCGCACCGTTATTGTCTGAAGGCGATAGCTCGTCAGAGCGTTGGGAGGTGGCGAGCCTCGACCGCGAAGCGCGCGACCCAGCCGCGCAGCAGAGTGGCCGTACAAATTAATGTTTTAAAGGTTGTTTTTCACTTTGAGGTAATTACTGACTGCTTTCTAATTTTTAGCTATTTGAGTTTTGGTTTTGGTTTAGAACCGCGCCCATCAGCAAGAAGACGGCGGCGAATTGCAGCGCATTTATCCCAGTCCCTCGGTTACGCATCAGGGAGGCGGTCACTGAATTTCCGGGAAATTTTCCCTAGGGAGTGCAGCTTTTTAGCTGTGGGAGTCGCCTTGAGGGGCGACCGCACGCGCTGATTCAGCGTCTGTCGCACGCGAGATCGCCTTAACATCGCACGGTGGATCCTTAACATCGCCGGTGGATCGAGCAGTCCCTTGCTCGACCTGTTAACAACCTAACGGCAACTTCTTGCGCACGCCCGACATCGCGCGATGGAACGCGCGATCCACCTTGACACGCGGATCCACACGTTGACACGCCGGACCCGAATCGCGCAGTTGAAGTCGTGACGATTTCACCGCGGTTTCCAGCAGCTTCATCATCGCGTTCACACTGGGTTGAACCAGGCTCGTTATTTCGCTATTCGAGGATTGCGCTCGATCGGGAAAGGGCAAAGGCCGCTAGTCAACACGCCGCTCCGGAAAGCTTGCTCGATTCCGCTGGGTTCTACGAAGTCAAGTATAATACTGGCACATGCGCTCTTTTCTCTTAATGCCCACCGCGACCATTTTTACCACTCTTATCATTCCAAAGAGGCTGGAAATCGATAGACGAATTATCGGTGATTGGAAGCATTTTCAGAGCGCGAGCACGGAATCGTGTGGCAAAGCAGCTATTTCGATCATCGATTGCGTGCTGATGAGCGCGGTCAGCAGCTAAGCGCAAAATTGAATTATATTCGGCAAATCCCGTCGCTGCTGGGTTTATGTGCGAAGGCCGACAGTTGGCTGTGGCGTATTGAACACAGGTGGATCGAGCAGTCCTTGCTCGATGTTAATAATCACGCGGTGGATCGAGCGCTCCGCGCTCGATGTTTTTAAGCTCCATACTAAATAGGTCGGCTAAGCCGCCACCACGCGCTGCCACATCGCGCGCGATGGAGACGCGCGACCCACCCCTACAAAAAAAAAAAAAGCGCCGAGGAAGGGATTTTCACCTCTCGGCGCTGGTATGACAACCCCGCTCCGGATAAAAACTACGACTGTTCCAAGACTTCTTACTTAAACTTTTTAATGGCTTCCTGTGCAGGAATAAACGTTTCCAGGCTCTTTCAAAGTTACTGTCATCAATCTGCAAGTTCCGGCAGCATGGCATACGTAACCT
>ERZ1370068.5974-contig-4976_pt1 | contig 46772 bp, 55 predicted proteins | sample MGYA00561227_ERZ1370068 | MGnify/ENA primary metagenome ERZ1370068 (study PRJEB38410, sample SAMEA6850437) | metagenome | study: Metagenomic assessment of the ecological functions of the soil: analysis of the soil microbiota associated with the... | reverse complement strand
CAGTTACGTATTGCTGCATACTGTGCAAACGCTGCGCTGGTGCACAAATTGATCGACCAGCTCGCGAAGTGTCGCCGCCGCTCGAGATCGGCAATTTCGATCCGAGTCGCCGGCAAGGCCTTCTCATCGAGCGCCGCCCACTCGCTGCTCGAGGTCACGCGCGCGGATCGATGATGCGGGCGAGACGATTGGCCATGACCCCAAGCAGTCCGGCGATCCCCGTCAGCAGGAACACGGGCGCGATCGCGAGCTGGATCGCGTGCTGGATGATCGGGCCAGCTTCGTTCGGCAGCCATCGCGCGGTCTCCTGGGGTGGCGAATGCGGTCGCGGAGCGCGGGTCCTTCGCGATCCTCGCCCGGCATTCTGGGGACTGACCCGGCTTCGCAACTCCTCGCCGCGCATTCAGGGCTGGAGGACGCTTACGAGCGTCGCGGCGAACGTAAGTCTGCAACTCAGGCGGCGCTCGATAAGCCGTCGATAAAGCGCCTGCAGCTCCGCGCTGTCGGTATCCGGACACCGCCGCGAACTCCAGGTCGCGGTCGCTCCAGGTCACGACGTTGAAAGCCGCGGATCGTCGCCTCCGTCGCCGTGCCCGCGACGTCGCCGGGCCCGCGCCACGAGAAGACATTGATGATGTGATTGTGCAGCCGGTAGACGACGGCGCACCGCCTGCCGATCCCCGACGCGCTCGACCCTCGCGCCCAGCAGGTCGAATCCCTGCGCGGACAGGTCCCGCACCATCGGCGCGAATTCGAGCCGGCCCTGAAACCACGGGCGCACCTCGTGGCGATCGGACGACGCCACGTCGATGCGCGGACCCGTCGGCGTGAGCGACGCGACATGCCGCGCCACCACCAGTTCGGGATACGTCTCCAGCAAGTGCGGTTGCGCGAGCCACCAGCCTCCGAGCGCCCCCATGACCGCCGTCGACGCACCGAGCGCCAGCGCCTGCCACCAGCGCAGCGTCCGCGCGGCGCTGCGCGGCTGCTGCGCGCGCTCGATTTCGCGCAGGATCGACTTCCGCAGGCCCTTCGGCGCCGCTTCCGCGCAACGCCGACGCTCGCAACGCGGTGCGCATCGCCACGCGCTGCCCGTGCAACGCGGCGCATCCGGCGCACGTCGCGAGGTGCCCCACCATCTCGGCGGCCGTCACCGCATCGAGCTCGTCGTCGACGTAGGCATCCAGCATCCGCAGGGCCAGCGTGCAGTTCATCGCCGGGATACCTTGTGGGCGAACAGCATCCGCTGTTGCAGCAGGTCGCGCCCGCGCGACAGCGCGCGACATCACCGTTCCGATGGGTATGTCCACGATGGCGCTGATCTCCTTGTAGGACAGCTCTTCCAGCTCGCGCAACACGACGACCTCGCGATATTCGCGCGGCAGGGCATCGATGCAGCCGCGCAGCCAGTGCGCATCCGAGGCCCGCGCGACGATGTCTTCGGGCGTCATCGTGCCGCCGCTCTCCGGCGGCGCTTCCATCCCGTGCACGTCGTCGTCGTACTCCTCGTCGGACGCGTGCGCCGCGCTGCTCGCGCAAGAGGTCGATGCACGTGTTGCGAATCACGGCGAGAAACCAGGACGCGGGCGTTCGGCCCGTGCATCCGGTCGAACGCCCGGAACGCGCGCAGGCAGCCGTCCTGAACGGCATCCTTCGCCATGCCGGCGTCCCGGGTGATCCACCGCGCGAGGTTATGCGCGGCATCGAGGTGCACCAGGATCTCATCCTCGAAGCGGGCGGTCCTTTGCCTATCGGCCAATCGCGGAGGCTCCCGGATCCTGTCGATCGTCTCGAGAAGACGTGGAACGGCGCCGACTTTATTCCCGATTTTGCGTCGGCGCCCGAAAGCGGGAATAACGCCGCCGCCGCCGGAGTCTTCATCGGCAGGAGGTTAGCGCGGAATCGCCGGCCGAACGCCGCCGATCCTCAGGTCAATCACACCACGAGACGAGGCACACCATGGACTTCGAAGACGTTCGACAGGCGCGATTTCCTCAAGCTGGCGGGATTGGGCGGCGTGGTCCTGGTGTCAGGATGCGCCTCCACCGCCTTCAAAGGCGGCGGCATGGCGGCGGCCGACGACGACTTCTATTTCGTTGCAGCTCTCGGATTGCCCACTGGGGCTTCGAGGGCGCCGCCGTCAATCCGGATGCGAAGGGAACGCTGAAGAAAGGCGGTCGCCGCGGTCAACAGCATGGCACGCCCGCCGGACTTCGTCATGTTCACCGGCGACCTGACCCATACGACCGACGATCCCGCAGGAGCGGCGCCAGCGGATGACCGAGTTCAAGGAGATCGTGAGCGCCCTCAAGGTCAAGGACGTGCGGTTCATGCCCGGCGAGCACGACGCGTCGCTCGACAACGGCAAGGCGTTCAAGGAATTCTTCGGCGCCACGCACTACACGTTCGAGCACAAGGGCGTCCATTTCATCGTCATCGACAATGTTTCCGACCCCATGGCCGCCATTGGGGACGAGCAACTGGAGTGGCTCCGCGCGGATCTCGCGGCGCAGCCCAAGGATGCCCGCATCGTCGTCTTCACGCATCGGCCGCTGTTCGACCTCTATCCGCAGTGGGACTGGGCGACGCGGGACGGGGCGCGGGCCATCGAATTGCTGCAGACGCACGACAACGTCACGGTGTTCTACGGGCACATCCACCAGGAACACCACTTCACGACGGGCAATATCGCGCATCACTCCGCCAAGTCGCTGATCTTCGCGCTGCCGGTGGCCGCGTCGCAGCCCAGGCGCCTGCCCATTCCCTGGGATGCGAGCGCTCCGTACAAGGGCCTCGGCTACCGCGGAAGTCGAGGCGGAGACGCAGCCCGTGAAGTACGCGATCCGCGAATTGCCGGTGGCCTGAAGGCCATGCAGACCTCACCGGCGATTGCTGCTCCGCGCGGGGCGCTGCGGTCGGGCTGATGGCGGCTGCCGGCCGGATCGTGGTCCAGGCGCAGCCGAAGCCGCGCGATCATTCCGATCGTGGCGCGAAAATTCACGTACGAACCGGCCGGAAATCACGCTCAGAGCTGAACGAGCCGGTCGTCTTCCAGCTGACGACGCAGGACGTCGCGATGGGATTCAGCGTGCCGGACTTCGCGGTCAGCGGGCTACCGTCGTTCCAGGTCAGAAGGTCGAGGTCCCCATGACGCCGACGAAGATCGGCGAGTTCACGTTTCTGTGCGACGTCTTCTGCGGCTCGGGACACGAGAACATGGAGGGCACCACGTGCGCGTCGCCAGCCTGACGACCCGGTCGACGAGCGCGTCCCGACGCGGCGCCGCGGAAAGCCGCTGTGTTCGCCATCGAACCGACTGCGCCCCTCGTCATGCGTCGAGAATGCGACAATTAATCATGGCCGGTGACAATGTCTCGTACACTGGAAGTGGATCGGCTCGGGCGCCATTGCGCCTGATTCTTCTGATCCCTATCGTTGTCGTACTGCTTGACGCGAACCATTTCCGGCGGTACGCTCGCGCGCCTCGTCACGCGCAGAAACCGGCCGCGAGTTGGCGATCAACGGTGACCTCCGATGGAAATTCGATTGGCCGCGGATCCACCTGCACGCGGTCGACGTGACGCTTCGCGAACCCACCCTGGGCCCGGGAAAAGCAGATGATTGCGGCAGCCGCCGTCGACGTCGACGTCGATCTGCCACGGCTTCTCGCAGGAACACTGTTCCTGACAGACGTGGAGCTCGATCGGTCGGTCGTATTCTTCGAGGTCGGCGCCGAGGATCGGAAGAACTGGTTGCTGGATCGGGAGCAGAAGGATGAGGGCGCGCGGGCCTGGATCGGAAGAGTTGCGGCTGGGCGACGGTCGGGTGAGTTACGACGATCCCATCGCGCGACACCTCCATCGTCGTGGAAATATCGACCCAGCCCGCGACGCCCGGAATGTCGCGGACGGGAAGCATCGATACCGGAATCGCCTTCAAGGCCAGCGGCAAGTACCTCGGACTTGCCCTCGCCGCGAGCGGCAGCGGCGGACCGGTGCTGGGGCTGCGGGACGAGCGGACGCCGTTTCCGGTGGCGGTGGCCGGCACCGCGGGCCCGACGACGTTCCGGGCCGAAGGGCACCATCGCCGGCGTGCTCGACCGCCGGACAGTGGACGCGAATGTCGAATTGCGCGGCAGGAGCCTCGCCGAGCTCTTCGACTTGCTTGACCTTTCCTTGCCGCAGACGCGCGCCTACAGCATCGGCGGGCATCTGAGCGCACACCGCCGAGGGGTGGCGCTACGAGAAATTCTCCGGGCGCATCGGGCCACAGCGATGTGGCCGGGTTCCCTGCAGTACGCCGAGACGGCGCCGGGCGACCTCTGCTGCAGGGCGAATTGGCGTTCAAGTCACTCGATCTGGCTGACCTCGGCGACCGGTCGTGGGCAAGGATGCGGCAGGCACTGGAACAAGCAGACGAGCCTCCGGGGCCGCAAGCTCGCCGCTCCCAGCGTGGCTGCGGGTTCGCGCGCGCTGCCGGCCCGCGCATTCAGGCGAGACCGTTGGACAACCGTGGATGCGGACGTGCAGGTGAAAGCGCAGACGATCCTTCGCCCGAAAGCGTTGCCGCTCGAGACATCTCAGTGCGCGCTTGCAAATGCGCGAGTCGGTACTGACGCTCGATCCCTGGACTTCAGCGCCGCGGGCGCAACCTGGTCGGCACCATACGACTCGACGGGCAAGCACTGAACCGATTCAGGCGCACGCCAGATTGGGCGTGCGCAAGGTGCTCCTGAGCAAGCTGCTGCCCACGGTCCCACACACGCAGAACAGCGTGGGCGCGATCAATGGCGAAATCGAGTTGGTCCGGGCGCGGGGACTCCATCGCACGCATGCTGGCGACTGCGGACGGCAAGAGTCGGGCTGGTTGTGGAGGGCGGCAAGATAAGCAAGCTCCTGATGGAACAGATCGCAATGCACGTGCCGGAAATCGTTCTGCAAAAGATCAGCGGTGACGAGCTCATCGACATACGCTGCGGCATCGCCGACTTCAATGTCGAACACGGTGTCATGAAGCGTGCGTGCCTTGGTGCTCGACACGGATGTGAGCCAGGATCGCCGGAACCGGCAGCGTCGATCTCGCGAGGGAAACCCTGAATCTGACGCCTCGTGCCCAGCCGAAGAAACTCAGCTCTGTTCGCCTTGCGGGGCCGATTTCCGTGCGGGGAGATTTGGCGCAACCGCAACTTTCAGTCGACTCTGGCCGCGCGGCGGTCCGGGGACTGGCCGCCATCGCGCCTCGCCGCGATCAATCCCGTGCTGTCACTGGCTGCCGTTGTCGATCGGGGATCTGTCAAGGACAGCGATTGCGCGGCGCTCACCCGACGACGACGCAAGCGCCCTGGCGCAAAGTCGGTATCCGTGGAAAAGCGCGCTCCCGCCTGACCTCGATGAGCCGAGGCGCTCTGGCGCGAGGCTATCAGCTGCTCCGGATCGTGCTGTCGCGCCGATTGTCCCCTTCGGGGTCGGACGTCAGCGGAAGGCCGCTCAACGGATCGGCGTGGACTCCATACAGCCGGCGCTCCCGTTCCGCTTCCTCCGCTGTGTAAGGCGGAGCGGAAGGATTCCAACCATCCCATCCCGCCTCCCGCCAGCGCAAAACCCGCTCGTCGAGATCGATCGCGCGCCGTTCTGCGCGCATGATCTCCATCTGCGCGATCGGCCCGGGATTCGTCGACCTTCACCGTGACGAGGGCGCCGCCGCGACGCACCGTTTCCGCGTAGTAATTCGCATGCTCTTCCGGAAACGCCGGCCTCGGTCAGCGCCGATCAAGCCCCCGCTACGGCACCAGCTCCGGCCCCGCTCAGCATGCGCCACCACGAGGGCCCGCGGCGACAATCGGTCCGATTCCGGGGATCGCTAACGCAAAGAAACTTGCCGCAAGCCCAGCTGCACCCCCTACGACTCCACCCGTCAACGCACCGGTCGCAGCCGGGCTCGTCGTCCTTTGGCTCAAGTGCACCGGCGACTCGGTAGTCGCCTGAGACGTTGCTCGCGACGACGCCGATGTCACGCGACATGTAGCCGTCGTCCATCAGCTCCCGCACAACCCGGCGCGCGGTCGGATACCCATCGAACGAAGCTACGATCGTTTGACCACGGAATCCTCCTGGATGGCAACGCCAGCATGCCCTGCGTCGCGCGAGGCGACAGACACGATTGCCCGGTGCGACCGGCACCGGGCAATCGTCAGATGCAACAGCGAGCGTTACTCTTACTGTAGCCGGCAGGTCAGCCAGCCGTCTTGATCGCGAGGTTGTCGACGACCGAGCGAACGCCATCCACCTGCTGCGCGATCTGCATCGCGCGCTCCTTCAGCACCGGGGTGTCGACGGTGCCCGACAGGGTCACCACGCCGTCCTTGGTGTCGACGCCGATCTGCAGGCGTCTTGAGGCCGGGTTCGGCCAGCACGGCCGACTTGACCTTGGTGGTGATGCGTGGCGTCTTCGACGGCAGCGCCGGTCTTGGTCGCCGCGCGTTCCGGTCGCCGCGGCGACCTTGTCGGTGGCGCGGTCCACCTTCTGGCCTACGGTTTCGGCCGGGATTACGGTCCCGCAACCCGCGGTCACCAGCGCCGTGCCGGCAAGAATCGCAGCGAGCAACGTCGTTCGTTTGTATGCGTTGGTCATGTTCAATCTCCTGTTGGTTGATAACTACGCGGAAGGCGACACCCCTCGTCAGCCGGCATTGCTCGATGGCGAGCTTGTTGGTGCGCCGGTGACAACCGGCGTCCTTTCCACACCCGTTCTTACGAATGCTCGCGTCGCTGCTCTCGTCCTGCCGCCGTCGCCGCGCCGCGGATCGACGTCCCGATCGCCTTCGCGGACCCGGTTTCGGTGCGATCCGATTCGCCTTCCAGAAACGAAGTCGCGGCCGCCGCGAGCATCATCAGCACGTGCCGCTGTGCCATGATCCGGCTCCTTTGCAATCAGCGTGTCGCTTGCACTGTACCTTTGCCCCAACTTTGGCGGTGTCGGCCGACGGAGGGTTCTCGTGTAGGACATTGCCGCATCGACCCACAGACGGTCCCAGGTGCGCAGCGGAGGTAGTGCGACCGGGACTTTAGTCGCGCTGCCGCTCATTCGTGCAGTCGAAACGGCGCGAGATAGAGCTGGCGATAGGATTCGAACGGAAGCGTGTCGGCGGCTTCGATCGCGCGCTGTTCCGTCAGCGACTCCGTCGGCGAGGCGGACAAACCGCTGCGGCGATCTCGGCGGGATACGGCAAATCGAGGATCGTGCGACGGTGCGCGAGGGACTGCGCGAGAACGAACCGGACGTGGGAGTTGCCGTGGTCTCGCGCCATCGCCTCGAGCACGCGGGCCGACGGCGTCGCGGCCGGATTGTCGAGCGCCGCCACGGCGCCGGCAAGGGCATCGCGATGCACGCTGCCGCCGTTCGCCGCGTCGAGCGCCGATGCGATCGGCGCGCACTCGGTCAGGATTTCGCTGCTCCATTCGCCGAGCGTCACTTCGTCCGGCCCGCGCGACGGACGCAATCCAGGCTCGCGCGCCGCGCGCGGCGACGCGCTGCTGGTTGCGCACGATGGCCGCGATCTCCTGCGGCGTATCGGGCGGGCTTTCGCGCAGCAGGCAATGCAACAGGAAAATATCGAGAAAGCGCATCGTGCCCGCGGTGATGCCGACGGCGTGAAAGGGATCGAGGTCCATCAGCCGCACCTCGACGTACTCGACACCGCGATCGCGCAAGGCGTGCAAGCGGCCGCTCGCCGGGCTGGATCACGCGCTTGGGCCGGATGGTTCCGTAGAACTCGTTCTCGATCTGCAGCAGGCTGGTGGCGAGCTGGCGGTAGTCGTCGCCGTCGCGGATGCCGACCGCTTCGTAGGCCGGATAGGGCTTGGTCAGCGCCTCCTGCAGCGAGGCCGCGTAGCTTTCGAGGTTGTTGTAGCTCACCGCGAGCGAGGACTGCGCGTCGCTCTGGTAGCCGAGCCGCCCCATGCGCAGCGAGGTCGCATGCGGCAGGTAGAGCGTGTCCTCGCCGAGGCGCTCGAGCTCGTGCGGCCGGCCGGCGACGAAGCTCGCGCACACCGCAGGCGAGGCGCCGAAAAGGTAGAGCAGCAGCCAGGAATGCCGCCGGAAATTGCGGATCAGCGCGAAGTACGCTTCGTTGGAAAGGTCGTCCGGGCAGCGAGAAGTTGTAGTGGATTCCGGAGATCGTCTGCATGCGCCGGCCGTAGCGATGCGACAGGCCCATGCGGTAGACGCTCTTGGCGCGACCGACATTCGAGCGTGCCGTAGCGGCCGATCGGAATGGCGTCGTCCGCGGGCAGATTGCACGGCATGCTCGCGCACCACAGCACTTCGTCGCCGATCGCGCGATAGACCGCCTGGTGAATCTCGGTGAGCTCCGTCGAGGCAGCCGTCGGCGCTGGCGTGAACGCCGGTGATGAGCTCGAGCTGCGACTCGCTGAAGTCGGTGGTCACGTTGGGATGCGTGAGCGCCGACCCGAGGCGCGCCGCGTGGGGCGTCGTGGCCAGCGTGCCGTCAGGGCGCACGCGCAGGCTCTCCTTTTCGATCCCGCGACGAAGGCCCGTCAGCGCCGACGGCGGAAGGGGTGTCGAGGGACGTGAAACCGCGTGGGGACGTGGGGTGGGCATCGGATTCCCGGCGAGATGCGCACGCGCATTCTAAAGCGTGAGGACGCGTTCGTCCGGATGCCTGCCGGGAAAACAGCGCCCTAGGCGTGACTCCCACGCAGCGCGTGCCGGCATGCGGACCCCTCCGGGCCCGTCGCGCGGCCGGCCGCGACCGCGCCACGGCCCGCTTCCCGACGGGCGCAGCAGACGTTGACTCTGCTGCGCGTGCCATTCGACGCAGAAAGGCGAGCGCCAGCTGCTCGCTCTTGCTGCCGCGCCGTGGAGGCGTCCGCGGGAACGATCCTGTGCAGCGCTCCACTGCGCCAGCCGGCGAATACAATGGGATTGATATAGGACTTGCGGCACACCGCAGGCGTATTGCGCAGCTGCGCCGCGACCTGCTTTACGGCGCCGACAATGCACGAATTGAGCGCGGCCTCGCTCCTCGACTCCGGCAGCGGCGTGCGCGCCATGATCGCGATCGCCTGCAACGTCGCACCCCAGGTGCGAAAGTCCTTGGCGGTGAACTCCGCGCCCATGGCGTCCTTGAGATACTGATTGACCTGTCCGGAGTCGATCGGGTGCCGCGAGCCATCGTCGAGATACTGGAACAAGCGCTGTCCGGGCAACTGGTGACATCTGCGCACGATGCGCACGAGCCGCTTGTCGTCGACCACGACCTCGTGCTCGGCACCGCCTTTGGCGCGAAACTGAAACAGCAGTCGACCCGACGGCAGGAAGCGGACGTGGCGATTGCGCAGCGTGGTGAGGCCGTAGCTGTCGTTGTCGCGAGCGTACTCCGCGTTGCCGACGCGAATCCACGTGGCGTCGAGCAGGCTGACGATTGCGGCCAGCACCTTCTCGCGCGGCAGGCCTTCCGCGAAGAGGTCGCGCCGCGACTCGGCGACGCAGCCGTGGCAGCGCATCCCCGAATTCGATCATTCGCTGGAACTTTGCGCTGTCGCGCAAGCAGTCGCCAGTCGTGGTGATAACGGTACTGCTTCCGTTGGCGGACATCGCGGCCGGTCGCTTGCAGGTGGCCGCGTTCGTCGGCGCAAATCCAGACGTCCGCGTAAGCCGGGAATCGCGAGGCTCGCGATGCGCGCGAGCGTGGCGGCATCGGTCACCGATCGCTTGTCGGGATTGACGTAGGCAAAGCCCTTGCGCTTCCGCAACGCGCCGGATTCCCGGGTCCGAGTCGGAGACGCACACCGAGGCCGTTCGCGTGCGCCATCGCGGCCGCCTCCAGATATCGGATCGGTCGTGCCGTCAGGCGGTCGCCTGCGCGCGCGCATCTTCCATCGCCGGGAATGCTGGATGAGCGTGGCCCTCGCGTCGGTTGGGTATCGCACACCACCGCGGCAGTGCCGCCAGCGAAACGGCACCTCGGTGCCCGCCGGCCGCGCGCGAAGGGCCACTGAGCGCCCCCTTGGGGGAGGCGAACACCAGGCCGAAGGCCGCAGGACAGCCGAAGGCTGGTCCCGCGAAGCGGGATGCGGCGAAGCCGCACAAAGTGAGCATACGGGGGCCTCATCTCAGCGTGGCAACTTCGCCGCGCGCCGCCTGCCTGATCGCCTTCGCGAGCTCGTGCACCGCCGGCGGCGTAGAGCCGGCTCCTGTTGTAGCGCGTGAGCACGTAGAAATTGTTGAACGCGATCCAGTAGCTCGCACCTCGACGCCATCGACGGACTCTTCGAGCAGCAGCAGGCCGACCGGATCGCCCGCAGCATCGGCCTGCGGCACGGCCAACGTCACGCCGTCCGCGGCCCACGCGTCGGCCGCGCGGCGCTCGGAAAGGCCGCCGTCGAGCTTGCGCAACACCGCGTCACGCGTCTCTTCCGCAATCGTCGCCGGCAGGAGCACGGGCTTTCCCGGCTGCCAGTCGTGGCGCGCGAGGTAGTTCGCGACGCTGCCGACGATGTCCGCCGGACTCTGCCAGAGATCCGGGCGCCCGTCGCCGTCGAAATCGATGGCGTAGGTTCGATAGCTTCCGGGCATGAACTGGGGACGCCCATCGCGCCCGCGAAAGAGCCCTTGGCCGCCAGCGGCGACATCCTGAGATCGCGCGCGAGCAGCAGAAACTGCTTCAACTCGCCGCGGAAGAACGCGGCACGACGCGGGTAATCGAAAGCCAGCGTCGTAAGCGCGTCGAGCACCCGGTAATTGCCGGCATTCCTGCCGTAGAACGTTTCGACACCGATGATCGCGACGATGATCTCCGCGGGAACGCCGTAGCGCTCCTCGGCGCGCGCGAGATCGCTCGCGTGGGCGCTCCAGTACGCGACACCGCCCGCCACCCGCTCCGCGGTCAGGAAGGATCGTGCATAGACATGCCATTTCGGAGGTTCCAGCAGCGGGCGGTCCATTGCGGCCACGATGGAGCGCTGATAGCGTGCCGCCCGGAACACTCGGGCAAGCGCCGCGCGGTCGAAGCCGTACTCCCGAGCCATCTCGCCGATGAATGCACGCACGTCTTCGCGCGCGGCATAGCCGGCCGCTTTGGAATCGGCGGCGGCACGCGCCTCCGCCGGCAAGACGCCGACGAGAAGGCAAGCGAATGCTGCGAGGAAACGGAGTCGGAGCGACACGGAAGGAGGATCTCGACCAGCACGCGGATGGTATCATCGCGCCGCAAAAGTGGGGTCGAAAAGTGATCTACCCGTTCTTTCGCCCGCTGCTCTTCGCCCTCGACCCCGAAACCGCGCACGGCATGGCGTTCGCGAGCCTCGACGCCGCGGCGCGGCTGGGGCTCGTGCAGGCGCTTGTTGCGCGTCCGCTGCCATCGCCCGTCACCGCAATGGGATTGCAATTTCCCAACCGGATCGGCCTTGCCGCCGGCCTCGACAAGAATGCCGCGCACATCGACGGTCTCGCCGCGCTCGGTTTCGGCTTCATCGAATGCGGCACCGTCACGCCGCGCCCGCAGCCCGGCAACCCAGGCCGCGTCTCGTTCCGCCTGCCCGAGGCCGAGGCGCTCATCAACCGGCTCGGATTCAACAACGATGGCGTCGAGCGGTTCCTGGACAACGCGTCGCGCGCGTCGTGGCGACGGCATCCTCGGCCTCAACATCGGCAAGAACTTCGACACCCCGAACGCGCGGGCCGCGGACGACTACATTGCCTGCCTGCGCGCGGTCTATGCGCGCGCATCGTATGTCACCGTCAACATTTCGTCGCCGAACACCAGAGGGCTGCGCGAGCTGCAATCGGAGGAACGCTGCTACGGCCCTGCTCGGCGTGCTGAAGGCGGAGCAGAAGGCGCTTGCCGACCGGCACGGCAAGTACACGCCGATCGCGGTGAAGATCGCGCCCGACCTCACGGCACGCGGGATCGACGGCATCGCGCGCCTCCTCGTCCGGCATGCGGTGGACGGCGTGGTCGCCACCAATACGACGATCGAGCGCGACGAAGTCAAGGGTTGCCGCGCGCCGACGAAGCCGGCGGACTGTCCGGCCGACCGCTCCGCGCTCGGGCGACGGCGGTCGTGGCAAGGCTCGCGAAGGCCCTCGACGGCGCGCTGCCGATCATCGGCGTGGGCGGCATCCTCTCGGGCGCGGACGCGAAGGAGAAAGATCGACGCGGGCGCAACGCTGGTCCAGATCTACACCGGGCTCATCTATCGCGGACCCGATCTCATCGCCGAATGCGCGCGCGCGATCGCGGGCCAGCTTCACCGTCCAGGCTGACAGACCCGGCGCTGCGCTCCTGGCGCGGACGAGAATCTTGCCATCGGCCTCCGCGACCACGACGTCGTCCTGATTGCGGCACTCGCCGCGCAGGATCACCACGCCGCCGCCATGCCGCGGCTTGTCGTCGCGCGCCGTGACGGTCCAGCGGGTCGTCAGCGTGTCGCCGGCGCGCACGGGCGCCGTGAAGCGCGCGTTGTGCTCGAGATAGGCGATCGCGGTGCCGTGGAAGTACATCCCGACCGGCGCTCCCATCAGCGCACTCGTGAGCATCCCGTGCAGGATTCGCGTGCCGAAGCGCGTGCCCTTCGCGTACTCGTCGTCGGCGTGGTGCGGATTGAAGTCGCCGATCAATCCTGCGCCCAGCACGAGGTGCGTGTCGGTCACGGTGACCGGAGCGCGAAACGAGTCGCCGACCGCGACGTCGTCGTACCAGGCGCCGCTCGCGTCCATGCCGAGTCCCCGGGTCACGGTGCCGCCTTCTGCGGCACGTCGACGGCGTTCTCCGGCGTGAAGGGTTCCCAGCGGAATCCGCCCGCCTCGACTCCGGCGACAAGATCCGCCGATGGCGGCATCGAGCGGCGGCCGCGTCGCCGCGAAACCCGAGCTCGATGCGACGCCTGCCGTCGACCACCATCGACGGCAGGCTGAAGAGCTTCAATTGCGGGTACCGCGCGACGAGCTCGTTCATCAGCGGAAGGAGCTGACTCTCCCCGCGCCGTGGACGACGATCGCGCGCTCGCCCGAAGCCGGCGAGTCGAGCGGCGGATCGCGCGTCGCGAGTACCCAATCGAGCATCGGCCACGCCATCTGCGGAAAGCCGGGAAAGAAGTAGTGGTTGCGGATCGAGAACGACGCCACGCGGTTGACGGGATTCGGAATGATCGACGCGCCGGCCGGGAATTCGGCCATCAGCACGCGGTGCGGGTAGGCGGCGGCGCCGAACTGCGCTTCGAGCTCCGCGACCGCGACCGGATGCCGTTCGAGCGGCACGCCGAGGGCGAGCGCCGCGGCCTGCCGCGTGTGATCGTCGGGTGTCGCGCCGACGCCGCCGAAGCGAAGACACGAGATCGCCGCTGCGCGAACGAATCGCGGAGGGCGGCGGCGAGCGCATCGCGATCGTCGCCTTCGTAGCGCGCCCAGGCGAGCCCGAGTCCGCGCGCGGCAAGCGTCTCGATGACATGGGCGAGGTGACGGTCCTGGCGCTTGCCCGACAGAATCTCGTCGCCGATGATGAGCGCGCCGATGCGGGGTGGGGACACGTCTGGAACGGAATCGGTCGCGGTGCGGGGTGCGCGCGGGCACCACCTGCGAGGATCGCGCCGGCGTCAGTTGGTCTGGGGCGACAGCGTCTCGGCGAACGACGCCATCATGCTGCCGAAGGCGCGGTCGATGAGCGGCGCGGCCTCGACCAGGCGCGCCCGATCGGTGCGGAACCGCTCGGCAAGCTCCTCGGCATTCATCGACAACGCCTTCAGGCCCTGCCGGTTCGTGAACAGGTAGGTGCCGCGCAGCGAAGCTGATCCACGCGAGCTTCGCGAACGCGAGCTGCCCGTCGTCGGCTTCGAACTCGATCCACGTGCCGCGCTCGAGATCCTGCGCGATCTCGAGGAACTGGTCGTCGATGACTTCGGGCTCGACGGACACGGGCTCGGCCTGCGTCATCGCCGCGGCGAGCGCCTCGGCCTTCGCCGCCTTCTCCTCGTCGCCGGCGGCCTTCGCCTGCTCCGCATCGGCCAGCGCCTGTTCCGCCACCGATGCCGTCGCCAGCGTCGCCGTACCAACCGAGGGCTTCACCGATGCCGCGTGCGCCTCGACGAGGTTCGCCATGAACCGCTCGCGCCCTTCCGGCGGCCAGTTCGACCTGCTCGATGGCCGCCTGCAGCCGCTTCAGGAGCGCCGGCAGCAGCGCGACGAGATGCTTGCGGTCGTCCTTGGTGCGCTTCGGCTGCACGCTCCAGACGAGGTCCTCGAGCATGGCGATGCTCTGCTCCCACGTCTCGCTCTCCTCGCCCTGCGTGAGATAGACGTCCTGCAGCGTCGACGATCCATTGCTGGCGGAGGAACCAGGCGAGGAAGTTCGGCACCGGATACATCTCGATGCGCCGCTCGATCTCGGACTTGGCGACCACTTCCGCCATTTCCTTCCGGTCGTGCTGGTCGATCTCTTCGGCAGTCGACTGGATGTTGGCTTCGGCCGCCTGCTCCTCGTCGGCGAGGAACTTCTCGAGCTTCTCGCGCGCCTCGTCGAAGATCGCGAGGTCGTCGGTGAACCCGTCGAGGATCCGGTGGACGATGCGCATCGATGTGGCTGTACAGCGGGTCGTTCGTCCCCATCACCGGCGTCCAGCCGCGTCCGGCTTCGGCCAGCGCGTTCACGAGCAGGCGCGACGGGATGGTTCTTCTTCGCGAAGAAGCGCGCCGTCGAGCATCGCCGCCTTGAGCACCGGGATCTGCAGGCGCGCGAGCAGCGCCTTGATGCCGTCGGGCAGATCCTTGGTCTCGAAGATGAAGTCGAACAGCATCGCGACGAGCTCGATCGTCATCGACTCGAGCTGATTCGCCTTCTTGCCGAGCGAGGACTGCTGCAGGTCGCGCAGCACGTTGTGCTTGCCCTCCGGAATGCCGGAGAACTGGACGTAGCGTGCCGGCTCCGAGATCGAAATCCGATTCGCCCGCCTGCAGCCGCGCGAGGCCCTCGCCCAGCATCGGCGTAGCCATGATCGGCGCGCCGGGGATGTAGCCCGACGGCGTCGGCGCCATCGGTCCCCGGGGACGTAGCGCGCCACCGCCGTCGACCGAAATCGCAGGGAACGGCTGGCTGCCATCGCCAGGGCTGCACCGCATGCGCCTGCCGCGACCCGCCATCCCGGACCACCCGCGACTGCCGGCCGCCCGCCATGCCGTGCCGTACGCCGACGGGGCAAATCCGCCTGAGCCGGCGCCGGCGCGGCCGGTGCATCGCCGCCAAAGCGGCGGCGGAACAACTCCATCACGTCGATTTCCGCGCCGGCGTGGCAGGCGCGGCTTCGGCGGCGGCACTGTCTTCGCCTGCTCGGTCGCGCGGCCTGCTGCGACGGCCGGCCTGACGGCGAATCGGCAGCGGCCGGTTGCCCGCCGGCATGACGTGGAGGTTCTGCAGGTGCTTGTTGAGATCGGCGTAGATGCCGTTGATTTCCGACGAGCGACGCCCGATTCAACTCCTTCAGGATCGTGAACTTGGCCCCTGCTTCGGCCTTGATCGTCTGCAGCGATTCCGCAAAAGCCTCGACGATGGCGGCGGGCGCGAACGGATTGCGATCGGTCTCGAGATCGGGTTGCCCGAGCAGATGGCCGATCCCGCGGTTCAGGAGCTGCAGCTCTTCATGGCACAGGTTTTCAACCACCCGGGTGATATTGCCCGTCACCACTGCCTCGTCCATCGCGTGCGTGTCGATGAGCGTCAGCTTTTCGGTCTCGAGCTTCGCGAAGTCGGTTTTCGTCGCCACCTTTCCGGCGATGCGGTCGTCCACGTGCACCCGCAGCCGCCGCTCGAATTCCGCCAGAAGGCGCCCTTGCCTTGCTGCAGCGCATCGCGCGCCTCGAGGCAAGCCACCTGCTCCTCGCGCACGTCCGTTCGGCTGGCCCGATCCATCAGCATTTCGCGCGACGCGATCGAGCATCGCGCCGAACGAAATCAGCAGACGATGAATGGCGATATCCCGGCAATCGCCGAGAATCCCGAGCCATGTCGCGAGAATCGGCTTGCGGGTCGTCGATTCGGTCGTAGTCGAGTTCACAGGCGCGACGATGGGGTCAAGAGTCCGCCAGCGTACCGAGTACTGAGGCGGTAAGGGCTGTCGATCTGCAGGATGCATCTCGTTCATGCAACTGCGTCGCACGTTGCGACGAGATCGGGCAAATGCGGATCTCAAATACCTTTACATAATAATAGGTTACTGAACGTCGTAACATGCGGAGCCGTATCGAGGGCTCACCAACGCAGCGGCGCCGACAACGTCAGCGGCAACAGTTCCGACATCAGACCACTTTCCAGGCGCTTTCGCCGATACCGTGGATAGGGGTCTTCAGCTCCTGCGCAAATAGCGAAACGGACAGCTCCTCCAGCGACCAGCGGAAACTCTTCGAGCGCCCGGCCCGGTTTACGCCCGCCGGGCGACTCGCCTCGCGCCGTTCGCGATAGCGCTCCAGGACGATTCGACGATGAGCCGAGTGCGCGCGCGTCGCGTCGGGATTCTCCGGGTAGTTTGATCAAGCGGTGATCGAGCGCCGTCAGGTATCGCGGCAGATGTGCGGAGCTGGGCCCACGGTGTCGCCGGAAAAATCCCGGATACACGAGGCGTCGCGCCGCCGGCGAACTCCCGCGACGACGCCGGACGAGCGCGGTAGGTGACAGCGTGACAGCTTCTGCCCGAGCGCGCATGGTGAGCCGCGGCGATCACGGCGAGCAGCGCGGAACGCGCCTTCGGCCCACGGCCGGCAATCGCGTCCGTGCGCGTCGGCGTCTGCTCGGCAAACGACTTTTCGGATCTCGGCAACGGATCTTCGCCGATGGAAGGCGCGGTCGCGAGACCGCGCGCGAGACACGTCGCGACAGCAGCTTGTCCGTCGGGATCGCCGTCTTCAGTTGCAGCGCCGCCTGCGCGAAGCCACTTCCGCCCTTCTCGTATCCGGCGAGATTCGACTTGAGCGGCGATCCGCAACAGGCGTACGAGCACCTGCGCGCAGTCGCAGCATCGGCCGCATCGCGATGTATCGAAGCAGCGCGATCGAAACGCTGTCGGCGTCGTCGATCGAGCGCCGGATAGCCGGTGAGCCGCTGGCCGTGCTTCGCGGTCGAGAGCGTTTCGGGCAGGTCGCCGAAGCGTCCACGCCTTCAGTCCGCGCCTGCTCGAGCGATGGGCCGGCCTCGGCAAACGACAGTTGCGCGGCTCTCGCCCAACTGCGCGGCGCAGCGCTGAGCGACGGTCGCGACCTCGACGGCGAGCTCGCGCGCCGCGGCATCGATCGACCCGGACCTGCATCGTCGAGATGCGCGGCATCGCGACGTGGTCCCAGACTGCCGGCCGGCGGAGCTTCGCCGACGAGTGCGAGTCGCGGCAGCCAGCCGATTCGCAGCCGCATCGCGACAGCACGTTCGCGGCCGTACGGCACGGCCTCGAGGAACGCGGTCACCGCGTCAGGCAGCGGCGCGAGCCGGTTGCGCATGCGCCTTCGGCAGCGCCTTCAGCAGGACACGGTGACCTTTTCGCGGATCATCCCGGGAACGAGCCAGGTGAGTCGAGCGCGTCGTCGACCTGGTTCAGGAGCGCGAGCGGCACGGTGAGCGTCAAGGCCGTCGCCCGGCTGGCCCGGCGCGAAGCGATACTTGAGCGGCAGCGTCGCGCCCGCCATCGTCGACCGTCTCGGGAAGAGCTCTCTCCGTCACGTGCGCCGCCGCGTGGCGCATCAGCAGCATCGCGCGTCATGAGCAGCACCTGCGGATCGTCGCGCTCGACCTCCGCGCGCCACTGCTCGAAGACTCGCGAGCGAGTGGACGCCTTCGGGCAACGCGCTCGGCGTAGAACGCGCGCGATCGGCGTCGTCGTCGACCAGCACGTCCTGCCGCCGCGCCTTGTGCTCGAGCTCCGCCACCTCGGCCACGAGCTTCCGGTTGTGCGCGAGGAACGTCGCCGCTTCGTCGCGAGCGCGCCGGGGACGAGCGCCTCGCGAATGAACACCTCGCGCGCGGCCTCCGGGATCGATGCTGCCGAACGACACGCGCCGCCGCGCGACGAGCGTCAGTCCGTAGAGCTGCACGCGCTCGCTCGCGACCACTTCGCCGCGCGCCTCGTCCCAGCTGCGGCTCGAAGTAGTCGCGCGTCACGCGGTCGCCCGCGACCGCTTCCGATCCATTCGGGCTCGATCTTCGCCGCGCAGCGCGCGAAGAGCCGCGACGTTTCGACGAGCTCCGGCGGCCAGCACCCACTTCGGCCGCTTCTTCGCGAGACCCGAGCCCGGATGCAGGAAGAAGCGGATGCCGCGCGCGCCGGCGTAGCCTTCGTTCTCGCCGTCCTGCGTGCCGATGTTGCCGATGCAGGCCCGGCGAGCAGCGCCTGGATGAATCGACTGGTACTTCGCGCACGTCGACGGTCGCGGGAAGCTCCGGCGTCCACTGCCACGCCCTGCTCGGCGATCTCGCTCGCGAGCTGCGCGTGCACGTCGCGCCATTCGCGCAGCCGAAGGTACGAGACGAAATGCGCACGGCACGCGTCGACGAGCCTGCGGTGCGTAAGCTTCTCGCCGAGCTTCGCGTCGAAGAGATTGCCACGAGCGCGAGGAGCGACAGGAAATCCGACCGCTCGTCGCGGAACAGCAGGTGCGCCTGGTCGGCCGCCTGCTGCTTCGCGAGCGGCCGGTCGCGCGGATCAGGCACCGACAACGCGCTCGCGATGACCAGCATTTCGGCCACGCAGCCGTGTTCGCGCGCGGCGAGGACCATCCGTCCGACGCGCGGATCGACCGGCAGGCGCGCGAGCTCGCGCCCGAGCGGCGTCAGGCGGCGCTCGGCGTCGACCGCGCCAAGCTCCTGCAGCAGCTGGAAGCCGTCGCGCGATCGCGCGCGGGCCCGGCGGCTCGACGAACGGAAACGCCTCGACGTCGCCGAGCGACAGCGCTCCCATCCGCAGGATCACCGCCGCGAGCGAGCTCCGCAGGATCTCCGGGTCCGGTGTACTTCGGCCGCGCGGCGAAGTCGTCCTCGCCGTAGAGGCGCACGCAGATGCCGTCGGCGACGCCGGCCGCACCGGCCCGCGCGCTGGTTGGCCGACGCCTGCGAGATCTTCTCGATCTGCAGCAGCGTCGTCTTGTTGCGCACCGAATAGCGCTTGACGCGCGCGAGGCCGGCGTCGATCGACGTAGCGGATGCCGGGCACGGTGAGCGAGGTCTCGGCGACGTTGGTCGCGAGCACGAGCCGCCGCCCGCGACGACGGCGCGAACACGCGCTGCTGCTCCGGCACCGAGAGGCGCGCGAACAGCGGAAGGATCTCGACCGCCGCGCGCGTACGGCCGGCGCGCGAGACCCTTGCTCAGCGAGCGCGGCCGTCTCGCGGATCTCGCGCTCGCCGGGAAGAAACACGAGGATGTCGCCCGGACCGCTTGCGCCAGAGGTCCTCGACCGCGTCGACGATCGCGTCCTCGAGCTCCTCCTCGTCGTCGGCCTCGGCGTCGCCCGCGCGCGAGCGGCCGGTAGCGCACTTCGACCGGATACATCCGGCCGGACACTTCGATGACCGGCGCCGGGCGTCTCCGCCGGCTGCCGAAGTGCCGCGCGAAGCGGTCGGCATCGAGCGTCGCCGACGTGATGATCACCTTGAGATCGGGCCGCTTCGGGCGAGGAGGCTGCTTCAGGTAGCCCAGCAGGAAATCGATGTTGAGGCTGCGCTCGTGCGCCTCGTCGATGATGATCGTGTCGTAGGCGGCGAGCAGCGGGTCGCCCTGCGTCTCCGCGAGCAGGATGCCGTCGGTCATCAGCTTGACGAAGCGCGTCGGGCTTCGTGTGGTCGGTGAAGCGCACCTTGTAGCCGACGACCGCTCCGGCTCCGGTGCCAGCTCCTGCGCGATCCTCGTCGCGACGGCGCGCGCCGCGATCCTGCGCGGCTGCGTGTGGCCGATCAGCCCGCGCTCGCCGCGGCCCGCCGCGATGCAGATCTTCGGCAGCTGCGTGGTCTTGCCGCGACCCGGTTTCGCCGCAGACGATGACGACCGGATGGTCGCGGATCGCCCGCGCGATTTCATCGGCGCGCGCTGCGCGACCGGCAGCTCCGGCGGATAGTGCGATCGCCGGCCGGCGCGCGGCGCGTGCTGCGCGCTGCGCGACCGAACGCGCGACCGCTGCGGCGATTCGCTCCCACTCGGCCGCCGGCGCGCGCGCGCGCGCGCGCGCGCTCGATGCGGCGCGCGAGCGGAGCCGCATCCGCCGCCATGCCGAGCGCGAGTTGCGCGAGGAGCAGGCCTGGTTCGCGCAGCGGCGGAGGCGACGGCGAGGTCATGCAGGTCGGATGGGGCATCGCGGGGCGGCGGCAGCGCGACCGGGCGGCGGCGCGGATTCTACCCGCGCTGCCGCCGACCGAAGCGCTATGATCGCCACGCACCGGCAGGGGTGCGCCGCGCGCTGCCGCGTACGACCGACCACGATTCAGAGAGGAGGACCCATGATCCGATCCGTTCGCGCTGCCATCGCTTTCCGCCGCGCTCGCCGCGGCGCTCGCGCTCCCCGCCCTCGACGCCGACGCCAAGACGCTGCGCTGGGCCGGCCGCGGCGACATGCAGACGCACCGACCCGCATTCGCAGAACGAGAACCTGACCAACAACATCAACCAGCTCGTCTACGAATTCCTGCTGGTGCGCGACAAGAAGCTCGAACTCCAGCCGTCGCTCGCCGAATCGTGGACCGCGGTCAATCCCGACGACGTGGCGCTTCAAGCTGCGGCCCGGCGTCAAGTTCCACGACGGCACGCCGTTCACCGCCGACGACGTCGTGTTCAGCTTCGAGCGCGCGCGCTCCGACACGTCGCAGCTTCGCGCGTACGCCAACGCGTCCGGCATCCCGAAGAAGATCGACGACCTGACCGTCGAGTTCACGACCAACGGCCCCAATCCGATCGAGCTCGAGCACATCGCCACGATCAACATCATGAGCAAGGCCTGGTGCGAGAAGAACCGCGCGACGAAGCCGCAGAACTACACGCAGAAGGAGGACATGATCACCGCGCGCCAGGCGAACGGCACCGGGCCGTACATGCTGAAGGCGCGCGAGCCGCGACGTGAAGACGGTGCTCGCGAAGAATCCGAACTGGTGGGGCCTCAAGGCCGGAGCGGTTCGAGGGCAATGCCGACGAAGTGATCTACACGCCGATCGTCTCCGACGCGACGCGCGTCGCGGCGCTCCTCTCGGGCGAGGTCGACCTCGTCAACGACCCGCCGCCGCAGGACGTGCCGCGTCTCGCGCAGACGCCCGGGCATCAAGGTGCTGGAAGGCACCGAGAACCGGATCGTGTTCATCGGCATGGACCAGGCGCGCGACGAGCTCCTCTACTCGAACGTCAAGGGCAAGAACCCGTTCAAGGACAAGCGCGTGCGCCAGGCGCTCTACCACGCGATCGACATCGAGGCGATCCACAAGACCACGATGCGCGGGCTGTCGCAGCCGTCGGGCGGAATGCTGCCGTCGCCGCTCACCACGACGCCGCGATCGAGAAGCGCCTGCCGTACGACAAGGAGCGCGCGAAGAAGCTGCTGGCGGAAGCCGGCTACCCGAACGGCTTCGAAGTGACGCTCGACTGCCCGAACAACCGCTACGTCAACGACGAGAAGATCTGCCAGGCGCTGGCCGCGCATGTGGGCGCAGATCGGCGTCAAGGTCGCCGTCAACGCGATGCCGCGCGCGACCTACTTCCCGAAGCTCGAGAAGACCGACACGAGCATGTACATGCTGGGCTGGGGCGGCGCGCACGACCGACGGGATCTTCGTGCTGCAGCCGGTGCTGTCGACGTACAACGGCAAGGGCGACGGCGACTACAACTACGGCCGGTACTCGAATGCGAAGCTCGACGAGCTGACGGCGAAGATCAAGACCAACATGAAGGAAGAGGAGCGGCTGGGCGAGATCCACGACGCGCTGCTCGCGCACAACGCCGAGATCAATCACCATCCCGCTGCACCGGCAGGTGATCCCGTGGGCGACGCGCAGCAACGTCACCGCGGTGCATCGGGCCGACAACAACGTCATCCCCTACTGGGTGACGATCCAGTAGCGGCGGCACGATCGTCGTTTCGATCCAGTTCGCCAGCGCGTCCGGCCATTTCGGCGCGGACGTCCGCGTCCTTGCGTCCCGTGCGCGCCGGGACGTGGAAACGAGTGGTCCGCATCCGTCGATGCAGCTCGAGCGTCGCCCGCGCGCCGAGCCGTCCGGCGAGGGCTTCGCAGGAGTTGCAAATCCGCGAGCTCGTCGCGCGTCCCCTGCAGGAACAGCATCGGAATCCGCACCGCGGTCGAGGTGGGCTCCACGCTCGTCCGACGGTTGCCCGGCGGGATGCAGCGGAAATCCCAGAAACGCGAGGCCGCGGACGCTCCGGCAGCGGCGATGCGGCCTGCGCGGCCGATGTCATCGCGCCCGCCAAACGACCTGCCGCCTGCGACCAGGGGCAGTTCGGGAACTAGCCGCGACGCTGCGGCGACTGCAGCGCGGACGGTGGCGTGCGCGACCTCGGGCGAATCCGGGCGCTTCGAGCCTTTCTCCATGTAGGGAAACTGATAGCGAAAGCGTGGCGATGTCGCGCGCGGCGAGCTCGTGCGCCATGGCCGCCATGAACGGGTGGGTCATGCCGGCGCCGGCGCCGTGCGCCATCACGTAACAGGCACGTGCGCCGGGCGGCGCCAGCAGCAAGCCGCTGACGCGTTCCTTGCTGCTGACGGCGATCGTCACCGGTTCGGCGTTTGCGTTCATCTGCAGCCTCGCGAGCGCAATCTCGACGCGCCGATTGCGCCGGCCCTCGCTGCGAATCTTGAGCACGCGGATCGCCCCGATCTCGGCGATGTTGCGCACGTGCGTGCCGCCGCAGGGCTGCAGGTCGATCCCGGGAATCCGCAGCAGGCGAACGCGTCCGCCGCCGCGCGGCGGCTGCACGCTCATCGTCTTGACGAGCTCGGGCCGCGCATCGAGCTCCTCGTCGGTGATCCAGACGGTCTCCGTCTCGACGCCGCGCGCGATCAGCGCGTTCGTCTCGCGCTCGATCTTGGCGGCGTCGAGCAGGCTCATGTCGATGTCGAAATCGAGGCGGGCCTTGTCGGGGCAATGTTGCCGCCGGTCACCGGCGCGACCACGACGCACGACATCACGTGCAGCGCCGTGTGCAGGCGCATCAGCGCATAGCGGCGCGGCCAGTCGAGCTCGAGCGCGACCGTCTCTCCGGCGGCTCGGGCAGCGGCGTCCCGGGCTGCGACGAGGTGCCGCACGCTGTCCATGCGTGTCGCCCTTGCGCGTATCGACGATGGCGATCCGCTCGCCGTTGGCGCGCAGCAGCACGCCCGCGTCCCCCTGCTGTCCGCCACCGGTCGGGTAGAAGATCGTGCGGTCGAGCTCGATGCCGCGTTCGTCCACGGCGACGACTCGTGCGCTCGCGGTCTTCGCGTAGGCGTCGGCCCTGAACATGAGCTCGGTAGCCTCATCGCCGTGCGCCTCCCTCGATGCCTTGCGTCCCTCGGCGCTCATCCGGACTCCGCGTCCGTCGACGGGCGACGACGCGAATGCCATCAGCGCACGTTCGCGTACGCGGGCGCGGTGGGCTCGTGCATGAAGTAAACGTGGATCTGCCGCCACGACGTCGCCTCGAGCCGCGCCGCCCACTGCTTCGAGATCGTCGTCCGAATACGTTTCGAGCCGCAGCCGGACGTAACCCCACTGGCGCAGTCTCCACCAGCGGCGGCGGCGCGTTGTCCTCGCGCTCGGAGAAGCAGAGCGACGCCCCGGCGCCCTTGAGCGCGTCGTAGACGTCGTCGGTGAACCAGGACTCGTTGCGGAACTCGAACGCGCGCGCGGTGGTCGTCGGGCAAGAAGCTGCAGAAACTCGGCGAGGCGCGGCAGGTCCTTCTTGAGGTTGGGCGGCAGCTGGAACAGCACGGGACCGCGCTTTGCGCCGAGCGCGCCAGAGTTGCGGTACAGATACCCGAGCGGCTCCGCCGCCGATTCCGATCTTGATCCGCGCGATGTGCGTGATGCGGCGCGAGGCCTTGATCGCGAAGCGGAAGTGATCGGGCGTCGCCGCCGGACCATGATTCGAGCACCGTCGTCCTGGGCATCCGGTAGAACGTGTTGTTGATCTCGACCGTCGGCAGGCGCTCCGCGTACCAGGCGAGCATGTCCTCCGGCTTGATCGTCGTCCGGATAGAAGTTGCCCTTCCATTCCTTGAACGAATAGCCGCTTGCGCCCGCCAGCAACCTCGAAGTCGTCATCTCGATCGTCCTCGACCTTATCGCCGTGGCCCGCTAGAATCCCGCTATGGCCAAAACCAGCCTGACCGAATATTCGGCCAAACGCACCTTCACGGCCACCCCGAGCCGCCGGCGGCACGTCCGCTACGGCCGCAAGCGGGCCGCTCGTTGTTCGTCGTCCAGCAGCATTCCGCGCGGCGGCTTCACTACGACTTCCGCCTCGAGTGCGATCGGCGTCCTGAAGTCGTGGGCCGTTCCCAAGCGGCCCCGCGCTCGATCCGAACGAAAAGCGGCTGGCGGTGCAGACCGAGGATCATCCCTACGACTATGCCTCGTTCGAAGGCGTGATTCCACCGGGGCAGTACGGCGCGGGCGAAGTGATCGTCTGGGATTGCGGCGTCTACTCGCCCGATGAAGGCGGCGCGACGTGGTTCCACGACCGCGACGGCGGCGGAGCACGAAGTTGAGGAAGGGCTCGCCAAAGGCAAGCTGAGCTTCCTGCTGCGCGGCGAGAAGCTCAAGGGCTCGTTCGCGCTGGTGCGCACCAAGGAGGCGAAGCAGTGGCTCCTCCTCAAGCACAAGCGACCGCTTCGCGGTGCCCGTCGATGTCACGACGCAGAACCGGTCGGTCCTCTCCGCGATGGCGGTCGAGGATCTCAAAGTCCTGCCCGCGCATCGAAGATGCGCGCCGCGCAGACTCGTCCCGTCGGGCAAGGTCGTGCCGATGCCTTCGAAGCTCGCGCCGATGCTCGCCGAAACGGGCGACGCCCCGTTCAATCGCCCCGACTGGATGTGGGAGCCCAAGCTCGACGGCTATCGCGTCCTCGCGTTCATCGACGAGCACGGCGTCAAGCTGCCGCTCGCGCCGCGGGCTCGAGCTCGCGCCGACGTTTCCGCAGCCTCGCCGCGGAGCTCGCCAAGCAGGCGGTCAACGGAATGATTCTCGACGGCGAGCTCGTCGCGTTCAACGGCGCCGGCAACGCCGTCGTTCGGGGCCCTTCAGGATCGCGCCCAGTTGAAGACGGAACGCGAGATCGCCGCCGCCGACCAGAGCACGCCGGTCGTCTTCTACTGCTTCGACATGCCGCATTTCGCCGGAATCGATCTCACGCGGTCGCCCTACCGCGATCGCCGCCGCTATCTCGCCCAGTGCCTGCTGCCCGACTTCCGCGCGTCCAGCTCGTCCACGCGGTGGAAGACGGCGCCGCGTTGCAGGCCGCGGCGCTCGCGAGCGGCTTCGAAGGCGTGGTCGCGAAGCGCAAGGAAAGCGGCTACGAGGCCGGCCGGCGCTCGACGTCGTGGGTGAAGGTGAAGCCGACGCAAGGGCGCGGACTTCGTCATCGGCGGATACACGCAAGGCAAGGGCTCGCGCGCATCGCTCGGCGCGATCCTCGTCGGCTACTGGGAAGGAGCGAAGACGCGCCGCAAGCTGCGCTACGCGTCGCATGTCGGCTCGGGCTTCGACGAGCGAACGCTCGGCGCAGGTGAAGGCGCGACTGCGCCCGCTCGAACGCGAAGCACCTGTCCGTTCACCGAGGTTCCCGAGCTCAATGCGCCGACGACGTGGGTCGAGCCCAAGGTCGTCGCCGAAGTGAGCTTCCACAGCTGGACCGACGACGATCACCTGCGCGCGCCCGGTGTTCCTTCGCTTGCGCGACGACGTCGATCCCAAGAGCGTGCGCCGCGCGAAGCCGCGGACGGCGCTCATCCCCGGCGCCATCCGCCGCCGCCCACCGGCGATCCGATCGACGAGATCGTCGCGCAGCTCGCAAGCCCTGAAGACGGCGATGACGCTCGCGGTGGACCGCACCGGATCCGCCTCACGCATCTCGATCGCGTCTACTGGCCGGCGAATCCGGCGCTGAAGCAGCCGGCGCTCACCAAGCGCGATCTCCTGCGCTACTGCGCGCAGGTCTCGCCGTACATGCTGCCGCATCTTGCCGATCGGCCGCTCACCATGATCCGCATGCCGGACGGCATCGGCGGCCAGCGATTCTTCCAGAAGCACTGGGAGCAGGAGCGTCCGCCGTTCGTCGAGTCGATCACCGTGTTCTCCGGCCACAAGGACGAGCGCCACGACTATCTCGCTGTGCAACAACCTGCCGACGCTCCTGTGGCTCGCGCAGTCCGGCACGCTCGAATTCCACATCTGGCATTCGCGCGCGAAATGGGAGCCCGACGCGAGCTCGAAGAGCAACCGACTATGCGAGCTCGCTCGCCTCGCTCGAAGCGTCGGTCCTCAACTATCCCGACTACGTGCTGTTCGACATCGATCCCTACATCTATTCCGGCCACGGAAGGACGGGCGCGGAGCCGGAGCTCAACACGATCGCCTTCGAGAAGGGCAAGGAAGTGGCGTTCTGGCTGCGCGAGCTCCTCGCGAGCATGTCGCTCGAAGCAATCGTGAAGACGTCGGGCAAGACCGGCCTCCACGTGTTCGTGCCGATCCGGCGCACGCTCGACTTCGATGCAGCGCGCCACGTGTCCGAGCTTGTGGGCCGCCACCTGATGCGAGCGCATCCGAAGGACATCACGCTCGACTGGAGCGTGCCCAAGCGCACCGGCAAGATCTTCATGGACTACAACATGAACGTCCGCGGCAAGACGCTCAACGTCGCCTACTCGCCGCGCGGCGAGCCAGGCGCGCCTGTGTCGATGCCCCTGACATGGGAAGAGCTCGCCGGCGCTCACCCGCTCGACTTCCGGATCACCAATGCGGCGGAGCGCCTCGCGCAAACGGGCGATCGGTGGGCCGACGCGCTCGAGCGCAAGCAAAGCCTCGAGAAAGCGCTCGGAGGCGCCAAGGCTGAAGCCGGTGCGCCACTCACGCGCGCCTTTCGCCCCACCCTACGTCGGCGCGCGCCCTTACTGGGTCGGCGGGCGCTGCGACGCCGAAGCGCACGACGGCGACCCGCCCGCCTTCTTCAGGTATGCGATCAGGTCGGCCCGCTCCTTCCCGTCCTTGACGCCGGCGTAGCCCATCGTCGTTCCGGGAACGGCACCGAGAGGATCGGCGAGAAAGCGATCGAGTGTCGCTTCGCTCCAGACGATTCGCGAGCGGCGCATCGCCTCCGAGTAGTCGAAGCCGGGCACCGCTCCGGCGCGGCGGGACCGAGAAGGCCGCAATGCCTCGGGCCGGTGCGGTCGTATTCGAGGGCATGGCACGCGGCACAACGCGAGTAGATCGCCTCGCCTGCCTGGAGTCGCCGCCGGCACCCAGCACCGGCGGCGCCGCGACCAAGGTGTGAGCGCGGCAGGCGGCACCCGCGAGTGCCCGCAGGGCGGCGCCCGTCATCGGTTGATGAACGTCAGCTGACGAACGCGGCAGGAACGGGTGACTCGCCGACCGCATTGCGCAGGATCGCCCAATGCATCGCTTCGTCGCCGAGGATGCTCGCGGCAGCCTTCGCAAGCTCGCGATTGCCGAACACGGGCACCGCGCCGAGATAAGCGCTGACCGCGCCCTTCTCGAGGGTCGCCGCGAAGCGCAGCACGTCGTTCTGCGTCTTGAGCGTGTCGGTCGGGAACGTGTACTTGCTCTTGGCGCTCACCGGCGTGCCGCCGAGCTTCGCGATGGTCTTCGCGAGGACCTCCGCATGCTCCTTGTGGTGGCTCTGGAAGGTGACCGCGAGATCGAGCACCGGCTTTTGCAGGAGGCCGCTTTCGGCGCCGACCTGGTACGCGGCGATGGCTTCGAGCTCGGCGCCGAGCGCGCTGTTGAGAATGCGCGCGTCCGATTCGCCGGAAGACGCAATCACCTGTGGCCAGTGCGTCCCGTCCGGCAAGAAGGGCCACGGCCGCGCCCGACAGCACGAGGCAGGACTGGCCGAGGAACGCGCGGCGCGCTGAGAGCATGTCGGGTGCGTTGCCAAGCTTCCAGAAAGGACATTTCGATTTCTCCAGTTATGGGTTATTTCACGCGATCAGGCGTCCCCGCCTGCATTGCATCGGAGCCGGGCCAGCACCTGCGCGACGATGCGGTCGCAGCGGCCGCCGGCAAACGCGAACGCATCGCCCATGGCCATGTCTACGTCGCGCGCCAACGCTTCGCGCAGCAGTCCCTTCGCGCGGAAGTAACGCGAGCGCACGGTCGGCTCGGGGATGCCCAGCGCGACCGCGGTTTCCTCGACCGACATCTCCTCGACGGCGCGGAGCATGAAGACCGTGCGAAAGCGTCGGGCAGGAGGTCGATCTTCGATTCCAGGAGCCGGCGCGTCTCGGCGCGCAGCGCGGCGCTTTCGGGCGGCTCGAACGGGGCGTTGTCCATCGTCATCTCCAGCGCATCGTCCACTTCCGTGTCGGTGTGTCCAAGGCGGATGATCTCGGCATCGCGCTTGCGCTTTCTCAGCCGGCCGAGCGATTCGTTGACGACCACGCGCACGAGCCAGGTGGACAGCGTCGCGTCGCCGCGAAACCCCGCGAGCGACCGATGGGCGAGGAGGTAGGCTTCCTGCACGGCGTCCTCGGCCTCGGCGTCGTCCTTGAGGATGCTGCGCGCGGTGCGGTAGAGCTTCTGGTTGTAGCGTCGCATCAGCCAGACGAAGGCGGCACGATCCCCAGCCACGATCCGGGCGATCGCCTCGCTCTCGGGGAGCTCGTCCGGCGGCGTCAAGACAGGAGCGGCAGGAGCCTTTGCATGCGCTTTTTCGGTTGGGATGCGGGGTTTTCGCCACATTGGATGAAGCTCCGCCGGCGTTGCGTTCCCGCGACAAGGGCACCCGACTTCCTGCGACCCCCGGAGGTCGTCATTGGCGCACTCGGCATAATCGACTAAAGTATCAATCCCTTACGGCAAAGAGCTGAACCTCGGCAGGAGGCATGGCATGGCAGCACGATCCATTGCGAGTCTGACGGTTTCCTTCGGGCTGGTGGCCATCCCGGTAAAGCTGTTTTCGGCGACGGAAGCGAGCAAGCAGATCTCGTTCAACCTGCTGCACAAGGCATGCGGGTCGCGATTGAAGCAGCAGTACATCTGCATCAAGGAGGAGGTCCCCGTTGCCCGCGAGGACATGGCGAAAGGCTACGAGTTCGCCAAGGACCAGTACGTGATGTTCACGCCGGAAGAGCTGAAGGCGATGGAGGAAGTCGGCACGCACATGGCCGAGATCACCGAATTCGTTCCGCTCGAAGCCGTCGATCCCGTCTACTTCGACAAGGCGTACTACCTCGCCCCCGACAAGGGAGGCGCCAAGCCGTATGCGCTCCTCGCCACCGCGCTGCGCGAGTCGAGCGCTGCGCGCTCGGCCGGTGGGCGGCGCGCGGCAAGCAGTACATCGTGATGATCCGTCCCGTCGAAGACGGGCTCGTCATGCAGCAACTCCTCTACGCCGGCGAAGTTCGGGCGATGAAGGAGCTCGAGATTCCGAAGACCGAGGTCAAGCCCGCCGAACTGAAGCTCGCCCAGATGCTCATCGACCAGCAGACGTCGGAGACGTTCGATCCGGCCGCCTACACCGACGAAGTGAAGGCGCGCATCGAGGCGGCAGTGCAGCAAAAGGTCGAGGGTCAGGAGATCACGCTCGCCGAAGCGCCCGAAGGGGGAGCGCAGGTCATCGACCTCATGGAAGCGCTTGCGCGCGAGCCTCGAGAAGAAGGCGACCGCCGCGCTCCGAAGGCGGCCGAACCGGCCGCGGCCGATCGGAAGCCGCCGAAACGCGCGCGAAGCCGAGGAGGCCCCTGCGCCGGCGGCGCGCAAACGCGCGAAAAAAGCCTAGCGGGAGCGGCGAGAGGCGTGCGGTGCAACCGTACGGCGTCCGCGACGTCGAGACGCTGCTACGCCTGCCGCGCAGCACGATCCGGGCGTTGATCGCCGCCGGGTTCGTCTCGCCCACGCGCGGCCCGCGCGGGGCGTGGCGGTTCTCGTTCCAGGACTTGATCGTGCTGCGTACCGCGCAGGCGCTGGTCGCTGCGAACGTTCCCCGGAGGCGCATCACGAAATCGATGAGCGAGCTTCGCCGCCGTCTTCCCGAGTCCATGCCGCTCTCGGGCTGTCGATCGGGGCAGTGGGGAACCGCGTGGTCGTTCGGGAGGGAGCGAGCCGCTGGCGGGCGGATTCCGGACAGTACGTGCTCGACTTCGAGGGCGACCCGGCCGAAGGCGCCTTGAGCGTGATCGAGCGCCAAGGCGGCAGGACCGCGCCGAGCGGAGCAACCGAGTGGTTCGAGCGCGGCTTGGCGCTCGAGCGAACGGAGCCCGACGCCGCGATCGATGCCTACCAGCGCGCCATCGCCGCCGATCCGGCTTTCTCGATGCGCACATCAATCTCGGACGCCAATTGCATCGAGACCCGGCGCTTCGCGGCCGCAGAGCGCGCGTACCGGGAAGCGGATCAAGGCGTGCGGACGCGATTCCGTGCTGCTCTACAACCTGGGCGTGCTGCTCGACGACATGCAGCGCACCGTCGAGGCCGTGGTCGCGTACGAAGGGGCGTCGCTGGAGATCCCGGCTTCGCCGACTGTCACTACAACCTGGCGCTCGCGTACGAAAAGCTCGCGCGACCGAAGGAAGCGCTGCAGCCACATGGGCGCTATCGGGTCCTGTTGCGGCAGCGGTCCAAGTGACGGCGTTGGCCGCCGCCGACGCCGCGATGGCGATACTGGATGACCAAACCGCACGGCCGTGGGCACGAGCGCTACGGACCGGAGAGAACGAGCGGCCGGCTCAGGTAGCGCGTCGCCGCGTATCCGACGGCGACGCTCACCGCCGCGCTCGAACGCGAACGCCGTCCACGCCGTCGACGTGCCTGCAAGCGCCGCATTTTCGGCGGCGTCGATCAGCGCGGCAGTGACGATGTAGCCTGGCACCGTGCGCGGATCGAAGCGCAGGACGAAGTAGATGACCGCCGCGGCGACAAGCCCCGACGCAATACCCTCCGCCAGCGCTACGCCCGAATCGCCGCCCTTCACGGCGACAAACCCTGCGATGAGCGCGACGACAAAGCCTCCCGCGAGCCACGGCGCGTCGCGTCCACGCGGCGGTGATGCGATCGAGGAGATAGGAGCAGAAAGAGTCCGACGGCGATTGCGGCGACGGTCGTGAGGCCCTGGTCGAGCGCGGCCGCGAGCCACGGCATCGCCGCCGACTCGAACGCGAGCGACGGCCAGAGCGGGGACTCCGCCGTGGCTGCACCACCGCCCAACGCCCCCGCTCCGGCGACGAAGAGCGCCGCGCGCGGCGCTGGCGGCCCACGGCGGCAACGCCCCAGCCAGCGGCACGTGCGGGTGGATCCGGCCGACCATGCGCCCACACCCGCGGCAAGCGCGACCGCGAGCGCGCCGAAGCTGGCCGCGAGCAGGGACCCCAGCGTCGCGAGCAGCGCCTGCCAGACGATCGGCTCGGTCGTCTTCAACTGCATCGCGAGCGAGGGCCACATGACGCGCAATGCTGCCGGATCGACGTCGCCAGGCCGATGGCGGAACACGATTCGCATGTGCCCGGTTGTCGCAGTCGTTGCGCAGGAAGCTCCGCACGCCTGCCACCATTGCCGCGAGCGCGGCGAACGCGAACAGGAGTCCGCCCGGCGATCTGGCGACCGTGTTCCGGCCGGAGCGCTCCCGCTCGGCTCGCAGCCACGCCTCCGGGCACGAAGACGTAGCGGCCCGATGCGACCACCCTCGTCCCCCGCGAGGATCACGGTGACGCGCGCCTCGCCGTCCTTGCCGACGGCCACGCGCGGGTCGGCGAACACGAACGACCAATCCGTGCGCGCGGGACGATCCTTCTCGTCCGCCGCAACCTGCGTCATCGCACGTGGATCCAATCCGTACCGCTTCACGAGATGCGCTCAGCGCGCGCGAGCGCCTCGTCCTTGGAAAGGCGCGCACCGGGCCGCGCCTCGGGTAGGAATGGCCGGATCCTGGCGCACCTTGCCGTCGGGCTCGATGGTCACGCGCCATTCCTCGCGCGTGCCGCGACGTCGCCTTCGAACATGGCGATAGCGCACCTCCCACAGCGGCGGCGCGAGCGTGGCCGCCGACGAGCGCGCGATAGGCGTCCTGCGCCCGCTTCGCGCCACACGAATCGATGCTGCGTCCACTGCGCGTCGTCGCTCGCGATGACGCACCGCCGAAAAGCGGCGCCATTCGGGGCCGAGGTCACGCCGCGCGCCGCGAGTGCCGCGGCTGCCGCGCGGATTCGGCGGCCGCACGATCGATCGCAAGCGCAGGGACGTCGGCGCTGCGTCGGCGTGTAAACGCCATCCAGGCGGCGAAGCCCGCGAACACCGACATACGGCAGCGCGCTCTGCACGAAGACCTGGATGCGCGAGGCGATGATCGAGCGCTGCCGCCCGCCGGGCGCTTCGCCGGCGGCGCAGGCACCCACGCGCGGTTCCGCAGCGCTGCCGGGCAACTCGGCCCATCTGCCCGCGCTCGCGCGCCGCCACGCAACGATCGCCGAGCGGCACGAGCCCGGCGGCGAAGACGAGCAGCGCGCTGTGTCCAGGCTCCCGGCGCGTCGACGAGGAACAGCGGGATCGCGAACAGCGACAAGGTCGAAGAGCGCGTGCAGCAGGATCGTCGGCAGCAGGCCGAAGCGCAGGAAGATCGCCGCCCAGAGCATCGACGGCACGACGAGCTCGACCAGCCGCGAATACGCAGGAAAGCCGGGGTAGTTGGCGTGCGCCGCGCCGAAGACCAGCGCCTGCAGCACGAACGCGACGGCGATCCCGATCGTGCGCTCGGCCGAAACGCGCGCCGATCAGCGCGCCGAGCGCCAGCGGCACGGCGCGGAACAGGCACTCCTCCATGAATCCCGCCTGCAGCGAGACGGCGATCGGCATCAGCGCCGGCACGGCGGACGACAGGATGTTGGGGTCGGTCAGCACTCGGAGGGCTGCCACCAGCCGAGCCAGCGGTTCGTCGCGTAGTAGAAGAGCGCGACGAGCGCGAGCTCGATCGGCACGAAGCAGGTAGCCGCCGACGGTGCGGCCCAGCACCGCGGCGTCGATGCGCCGCGTGCCGCGCGACCAGACGCGCCACAGCTGCGGCTGCCGTGGAAACGCGCGCCGCGCGAGGCTCTCCGCCGCCATGAACACGAGCGCGTACGCCGAGGCCGCCGCCGATCGCGACCGCCACCGCGGCGCCGACCTGCCGCGAGCCAGAACGTCGTCGCCGATTGCGCGGTGTCGAATCGAACCACGCCGCGGGCGCGCCGACAGCGTCGCCGCCGGCCATCAGTCCGCCCACGACGAAGCCCGGCGGCGAGCGCGGGACGCACGGCGAGCCAGTGCGTGCGCGCGAGCCACAGCACGCCGAGAATGCAGCCGCCGAGGCCGTACAGGCAGGCCCGCGGCGAGCGCTGGCGACACCGGCGATCGTGTCGTTCGCGCTGCGCAGCTCGCGGAACCGCCGCTCGAACGATTCGGGAACGTGCACGTAGGGCGCGATCTCCGACGAGCTCGTCGCCGGCGACCGTGAGGCGCAGCCGGATGCGCGCCTCGCCCAGCGTCTCGGCGCGCTGATAGACGAACGCGTGATCGACGCGCCCGCTGGGACGCGTCTGCTGCGACTGCTCGAGCAGCGTGTACGGCGCGAGATCGATCTTCCAGTCGACCGTCGCGCCGTTCTTCGCCGAGCGCACGCGCCGCCAGCGGGATCAGCGCCTTCGTCGCCGGCGTCGCGCACATAGCTCTCCGGAACGCGGCGGCAGAAGCCGTTCGACGCGCCGTCGGGCCGGAAGCGGATCGTCGACTTCGCTCACCTCGCCCGGCTTGAAGATCCGCACGTCCCACCAGTACGGCGCGTAGAGATCGCCCATGACCAGCGCGCCGAACGCGGTCTTGCCGCCGCCTTCGAGCTCGACGTAGTTCTGCGTCGCGCTGTCGTGGCTGAAGCGGACGGCGCTTGCGCGTCGTCCGGCGCGAGTGCGCCAGGCGCGCGGCTTCCGCCCGGCCTTCCTCGCGCGCCTCGGCGCGCGAGAGCGTGATGTCGAGATTGACGAGCGGAATCGCGAGCGGAAAGATCCGCCACGCGACGGCGAGCGCGATCACCGCCAGCGACGGCGTACGCGATCCAGAACGTCGGGCCTGCGCGTCCACGTGACGGCGCGACTTCGGCAGTCGCGCCGGCGTCAGGCGCGCACGCCGATCACGCCGCGCGCGGCGAGTGCGTCGATGCGCATCGTCGGTCAAGGCGAGCCGCTCGCGCAGCACGGCGGCCGTGTGCTCGCCGAGGAGCGGCGGCGCGCGCTCGTACTCCGGCTGGCGTCGCCGAGAACCCGATCGGCGTGCCGACCTGCGGCACGTCGCCCGCGAGCGGATGCGGAAGGTCCATGCCGCAATCCCGCGCGCAGCGAGTTGCGGATCGGCGAAGACCTGGTCGAGCCGGTTGATCGGACCGCAAGGCACGCCCAGCGCTTCGAGCGCCGTCGAGCCACGCGTGCTGCGTGCGCGTCTGTCATCACGTCGGCGATCAGCGGAACGAGCACGTCGCGATAGCGCACGCGGTCCGCGTTCTTCGCGAAGCGCGGGTCGGCCGCCCATTCCGGCCTGCCGGCGGCGTCGCAGAACTTCGCGAACTGGCTGTCGTTGCCGACGGCGACGATCACGTGGCCGTCCGCGCACGCGAAGACCTGATAGGGGACGATGTTCTGGTGCGCGTTGCCGGCGCGCCCGGGCGCGCTTGCCGGTGACGAGATAGTTCAGGTTCATCACCGCCATCATCGCGACCGCCGAGTCGAAGAGGCACATGTCGATCCACTGACCCTGCCCGGTGCGATCGCGATGCGCGAGCGCCGCCTGGATCGCGACCGTCGCGTACATCCCGGTCATGAGATCCGGTGATCGCGATGCCCGCCTTCTGCGGACCGCCGCCCGGCAGGTCGTCGCGCTCGCCCGTCACGCTCATGAAGCCGGACATCCCCTGGATGATGAAGTCGTAGCCGGCGCGATCGGCGTACGGGCCGTTCTGTCCGAAACCGGTGATCGACGCGTAGACGAGCCGCGGATTGATGCGTGCGAGGCTCGCGTAGTCGAGCCCGTATTTCGCGAGCCCGCCGACCTTGTAGTTCTCGACCAGCGCGTCGGCCTGCCGCGCGAGATCGCGGACGATCCGCTGCCCGTCGGGCGTCGTGAAATCGACGGCGACCGAGAGCTTGCCGCGATTGCACGACAGGTAATACGCGCGCTTCGCTCGTGTCGTGTCCGGCCGCGTCCTTGAGATACGGCGGGCCCCACGCGCGCGTGTCGTCGCCGGCGCCGGGCCGCTCGATCTTGATGACGGTCGCGCCGAGATCGGCGAGGAGCTGCGTGCACCACGGCCCCGCGAGCACGCGCGACAGGTCGAGGATCGGTCAGGTGGGCAGAGGGGACCGGACATGACCGACGTCGCTCGATGGCGGCGGTCAACCGCCGCCCGGCATTTCAGCGAGGGCCTCAGGACTTCAGCGCCGCCAGGACCTCGTCCAGCATCTTCTTCGCATCGCCGAAGAGCATGCGGTTGTTGTCCTTGTAGAAGAGCGGATTGTCGACGCCGGCGTAGCCCGGAGGCCATGCTGCGCTTCATGACGATCGACGTCTTCGCCTTCCAGACCTCGAGCACCGGCATGCCGGCGATCGGGCTCGTCGGGTCGTCCTGCGCCGCCGGGTTGACGATGTCGTTGGCGCCGATGACCATCGCGACGTCGGTGTCCGGGAAGTCCGCGTTGAGCTCGTCCATCTCGAACACGATGTCGTAGGGCACCTTCGCCTCGGCCAGCAGCACGTTCATGTGGCCCGGCATGCGGCCGGCGACCGGGTGGATGCCGAAGCGCACGTTGACGCCCTTTTCGCGCAGCGTCTTGCGTGATCTCGTAGACGGTGTGCTGCGCCTGCGCGACCGCCATGCCGTAGCCCGGAACGATGATGACGTTCTTCGCTTCGCGCAGGAGCTCCGGCGGTCTCGGGCGCCAGGATCGGGTTCACTTCGCCCGCCGGCTGCACCGCCCCGCCGCGGCAGGCGCGGCGCGCTGCTGCCGGTGCCGAAGCCGCCGGCGATCACGCTGATGAAGTTGCGGTTCATCGCCCGGCACATGATGTACGACAGGATCGCGCCGCTCGAGCCGACCAGCGCGCCGACGACGATCAGCAGGTCGTTCGACAGCATGAAGCCGGTGGCCGCCGCCGCCCAGCCCGAGTAGCTGTTCAGCATCGACACCACGACCGGCATGTCGGCGCCGCCGATCGCCATGACCATGTGGATGCCGAAGAGCAGCGCGACGACGGTCATCACGATCATCGGCGTCATCGCCTCGGCCACGCTGCGCTGCGTTGATGAACGCGTAGCCGTAGTAGATGACGACGAGGAGCCCGGCGAGGTTGAGCCAGTGCCGCCCCGGCAGCAGCACGCGGCTTGCCGCTGATCCTGCGCGGAGAGCTTGCCGAAGGCGATCACCGAGCCGGAGAAAGTCACCGCGCCGATCAGCACGCCGAGGTACATCTCGATCTCGTGGATCACCCGCTCGGCCGGCGTCATGCCGACCGACACCGCCGGATCGACGAAGTTGGCGTAGCCCACGAGCATGGCGGCAAGGCCCACGAGGCTGTGCATCAGCGCCACGAGCTCCGGCATCTGCGTCATCTTGACGATGCGCGCCGCGTAGAGGCCCACGCCGGCGCCGATCACCATCGCGCCGAGGATGTACGGCAGGCCGGCGGTCGTGACCTGCGGGCCGAAGATCGTCGCGAGCACGGCGATCGCCATGCCGATGATCCCGTACAGGTTGCCGCGCCGCGACGTCTCCGGGTTGGAGAGCCCGCCCAGGCACAGGATGAAGAGGATCGTCGCCGCGAGGTAGGAGACCGTCGATAGGCTGGAGGTCATGTTCTCTTCTCTCCTTATTTGCGGAACATTTCCAGCATGCGCCGGGTCACGGCGAAGCCGCCGAACATGTTGATCGTGGCGAGCGTGATGCCGCCCACCGCGAGCCAGCGTATCCATTCGTTCGGCCGCGAGAGGTCGGCGGAGATCTTCGTCAGGTCGGGCGCGATCTGCACCAGCGCGCCGATCGCGATGATGCTGCTGACCGCGTTGGTCACGCTCATCAGCGGCGTGTGCAGCGCGGGCGTCACGTTCCAGACCACCATGTAGCCGACGAAGCAGGCCAGCACGAACACGGTGAAGTGGGCGAGGAAGGAGGCCGGCGCGAAGCGGCCGACGAGCAGGAACATGGAGCGCGCCGACGCCGAACAGAACGGCGGTCTTCGTTCCGCTCATCGGGCCGCTCGACTCGCCGTGGCCCTTCGGCTTGGGCGGCATGGCGACGGGCTTCGCGGCAGGCACGGCCGGCGCGGCCGAGAGCTTCGGCGCGGGCGGCGGCCACGTGACTTCGCCCTTGTCGACGACGGTCGTGCCGCGCAGGACCTCGTCCTTCATGTCGACGCTGACGACGTCGCCGTCGATGCTCTTGGTCTTGACCATGTCTTCCATCAGGCGGAAGAGGTTGGTCGCGTACAGCGTCGACGCCCTGCTTGGCGAGACGGCTCGGCAGGTCCTTGTAGCCGATGATGGTGACGCCGTGCCTGACGACGACCTCGCCCGGCACCGTGAGCTCGCAGTTGCCGCCCTGCTCGGCGGCCATGTCGACGATGACGCTGCCCTGCTTCATCGACTTGACCATCTCTTCCGTGATCAGCTTCGGCGCGGGCTTGCCGGGAATCAGCGCGGTCGTGATGATGATGTCGACGTCCTTCGCCTGCTGCGCGAACACCTCGTTCTGGGCCTTCTGGAAGCCTTCGCTCATGACCTTGGCGTAGCCGCCGACGCCGCTGCCCTCCTCCTCGTAGTCGACGGGCACGAACTCGCCGCCCAGCGATTTGATCTGATCCGCGACTTCCGGCCGCGTGTCGTTGGCGCGCACGATGGCGCCGAGGCCGGACGCGGCGCCGATGGCGGCGAGACCCGCGACGCCGGCGCCGATGACGAAGACCTTCGGCCGGCGGCACCTTGCCCGCCGCCGTGATCGACCCGGTGAAGAAGCGGCCGAATTCGTGCGCCGCCTCGATGACGGCGCGATAGCCTCCGATGTTGGCCATCGACGAGAGCGCGTCGAGCTTCTGCGCCCGCGAGATGCGCGGCACGCTGTCCATCGCCAGCACCGTCGCCTTCCTGGCGGCGAGCTGCTGCAGCAGCTCGGGGTTTTGCGCCGGCCAGATGAAGCTGACGAGCGTGCCGCCCTCGCGCAGCAGCGCCGACTTCGTCGGCTGCCCGGCGCGCGCACCTTGAAGACGATGTCGGACATCGCCCAGAGCCGGGCGGTGTCGTCGACGATTTCGGCCCCGGCGGCACGGTAGGCGTCGTCGCTGATCTGCGCCGCGTCGCCGGCACCCGCTTCGACAGCAACCCTGAAGCCCTGCTTGATCAGCTTCTCGACGACGTCAGGCACGGTGGCGACCCGCTTTCTCGCCGGGAAAGCGCTCGCGTGGGACTCCGATCAGCAATGACATTCCCTTCTCCCCTGAAACGATGTCCATCGCGCGAACGGTGCGGCAGCGCGACGGTGGCTGGAACGAGTCCTTCGCAGCATGATGAGCCGATATCGCCGGACTGCGTCTGGAGCCGGCCCTGGTTCGGCCGGCAACCTTCGCACGGCGTCGCGATCTATCCCGGAGGGCGCGGACCGCGCTTGAGTTTTGCGTAATGCTGCCACAAACTGGCGCGCCGCGGGCGCCGTGAACGAGCGCTGGAAAGAACACTTCGAGCACGATATCGCGTTTCATCGCAAGACGGCGGCGATCTACGATCACGTCAACACCGAGCCGCGGCATCCTTGCGAACGACCTCCTCTTCGCGCCATTGGACCGTCGCGTCGCAGCGCGGCGAGTCGATGCTGGACCTGGGCTGCGGGACCGGCCAGATGCTGCTCCGCTACGCGTCGCGCTTTCGCCGCGCTATCGGCGTCGATCACAGTCGCGAAATGCTCGACCTCGCGGAAAGCCGCATGCGCGCGGCGACACTGGCGAGCCGCTGGTGCGCTCGTGCATTCAGATTTCTTCCAGTACCTGGAACAGGAGTGCCGACCGTCACTCGCTCGTGACCTGCGTCGGCTGCCTGCATCACCTGCCAGTCGAGGCGTTCGATGTTTCTTCCGGCTGGTGCGCAGCCGTCTCCGGCCCGGACGGGCAGTTGCTGCTCGCGGAACCGGTCGACACTGCAGGGCGGCGAAGCGCCCGCCGCCGATGGCGAGATGGAACGCGCGGTCGGTGATGGCGGCGCGAGCTCCGCTCATGCCGATGGAGGAAAGCCACGAAGCGCCGATCGTGCCGACGTGCTTGCTCCGGCAGCCGGAAGACTTCGGCTTTCGCCGCGTGGTCGCCTCGCGCGCATGGGAGATGTTCCAGCGCTCGATGCCCGCCAGTGCGTTCGATCATCTCGCGATGCGCTACCTGGCGGCCCGCTGCGGAGATACAGGCAACCGTCGTCGCAGCGCTGTGGCAGGCGGCCTAGCGGCGACCGCGCATCAGAGGCAGCATCGACCAGGGTCTAGGGACCTGTTCACAGGCCCTAGATTGCTGCTGCGATCGCCTTCCCACCTCCGACAGTCGTGGCCTTGCCGCCGATGTCCGGCCGTTCTCGGCGCCGACGGATCGGCGAGCACGCGCTCGATGGCGTCCACGATGGCCTTCGCCGCATCGGCGTGACCGAGGTGCTCCAGCATCAGCGCGCCCGACCAGATCTGGCCGATCGGATTCGCGATGCCCTTGCCCGCGATGTCGGGCGCCGAGCCGTGCACCGGCTCGAAGAGCGACGGGTGCTTGCGCTCCGGGTTGATGTTGCCCGAAGGCGCGATGCCGATCGTCCCGCAGACCGCCAGGTCCGAGGTCGGACAGGATGTCGCCGAAGAGGTTGGAGCCGACGACGACGTCGAACCGATCTCAGGCCGCAGCACGAAGTGCGCGACAGAGATGTCGATGTGGAACTGGTCGGTCCGCATGCCGGGATGACGCGCCGCCATCGCGCGAAAGCGCTCGTCCCAGTACGGCATCGTGATCGAGATGCCGTTCGACTTGGTCGCGGACGTCACGTGCTTCGCCTTGCGCTTTGCGCCGAGCTCGAACGCATATTGCAGGATGCGGTCCACGCCCTTGCGCGAAAAGATGGACTCCTGGAACACGATCTCGCGCTCGGTCCCCTCGAACATCCGGCCGCCGACCGACGAGTATTCGCCTTCGGTGTTCTCGCGCACGACGACGAAATCGACATCGCCCGGCTTCTTCCCGGCGAGCGGGCTCGGAATGCCCGGCATCAGCCGGCACGGCCGCAGGTTGACGTACTGGTCGAACCGGCGGCGGAACTGGATCAGCGAGCCCCATAGCGACACGTGATCGGGGACGGTCGCCGGCCAGCCGACGGCGCCGTAGTAGATGGCGGCGATGCGGCGAGAGCGTCTCGAACCAGTCCTCCGGGCATCATGCGCGCCGTGCTTCGCGTAGTAGTCGCAGTTCCAGTCGAACTCGCGCCATTCGATGCCGATGGAGAACTTCCGCGCCGCGGCTTCGAGCACGCGCGAGACCTTCGGGGACGACTTCCTTGCCGATGCCGTCGCCGGGCATGACGGCGATCCGATGTGACTCCATGATTCCTCCTGTTGTCTGACCGGCATTCTAGTGGACTCGTCCACGCGGCGGATGACAGTCGAGTTCATCGCGGCCGCGCAGTGATTTCCCGACCGTGAGTTGCGCACATCGTCCATCCGTTCGATGGCGCCGACAAGCGCCTGCCCTACATTGCCTGCATCGTCCGCTGCTCGGGGAGAACCGCGGTGCTCCGCTCGCTTTACCTTGCAACGCTCATCAGCCCTTCAGGTGGCCCTCGTAGCCAAGGTTCGCGCCGCCGGTGGCCGAGGCGCTGCGCGTCGACGCGTGCAGCCGGCCTCGCGCCCGCAGGCGTGGCTCGCGCTCTTGCAACTCATCGCCACCGGACTTGCCGTCAGGGGCGCAGCGCTTGCGCTCGTCTTTCCGGGCGTCGCGCTTTCGCGCCACCGGCGCGCGGGCGCCATGCGCTTCCTGGGGCTGCCGCGTTGGGCGGTCGGGATGGCGCTTTGCGGCATCGCGCTGCTTCGCCGCACGCCGCGCTCGGCAGCGCGCTCGCGCCGACGTTGCCGGTCGAGCTTCGCGCGATCGTGTTTCACGTCGCCCGGCCAGCGATCACGGGCGGGCTCGCGCTGACCACCGCCGGAGTGCTCTGCGCCGAGCTCCTGCGCCGCAGCGTCCCGTGCGCAGCGCGAAACCCGCCATCCGTCATTCCGGGCGCGATCGAAGTCACGTATCCGCCCGATCTTCGAACGCGCGACTTGCGGCTCCGCTGCGCGTGAAATGGAAGGGAAGCTCCGCATGAGCAACTATTGGATCGGTGTCGTCTCGAAGGACCACGTCGATATCGGCGTGGCCGGCGGCATCACTGCAGGTCAACCACGGCAAGGCAGGGCCGCTCGAGCGCATGCGTGCGCGGCGACGGCTTCGCTTTCTATTCGCCGCGCAGTCGTATCCCGACGGCGAGCCACTGCAGGCGTTCACCCGCCATCGGTCGCATTCGCGAACGGCACCGTATACCAGGCCGTCGGGCGGCGATCCTTCGGGTCCATTTCGCCTCGACGTCGACTACTTCCGCGCAGCCGGCGCCCCGTGCGACCTCTGATCGAGGAGCTGACGTTCATCCGCAGCAAGACCCATTGGGGCGCAGCGTTTCGCTTCGGCGTCCTGCGCGTGCCGGAGGCCGACTTCGCGCTCATCGCTCGTGCGATGGGTCGCTCGTTCGCCGACGACTTCGCGCTGTTGCCTGCTCAGTTGCCTCCTCAGTTGCCTCCTACGCCTGCTGCGCCGCGGCTCCCCATCCTCGACGTGACGAGCCGACTGCGCTATGTTCGGCGCGATGGATTCCTCGCCGAACGTCGCCGCTCCCTTGCGCGCGACCAAGGTCCGGTGGCAGTGGTCGCGCTTCCGCGGACTCGGCGCCTGCCGAGCTCTATGCGCGCGCTCGCCGCGCGGCGGCAGAGTCTTCGCCGTCGAGCAGAAGTGCGCATTTCAGGATGCCGACGGTCATGACCTGCACGCGTGGCACCTGTTCGCGTGGGATGCCCGCCCCGCGAACCGGTTCTCGCAGGCTACCTGCGGGTGCTCGACCCGGGGCGGAAGTTTGCGGAACCATCGATCGGGCGCGTGCTCACGCTGCCGCCGTATCGCGGAATCGGCTTCGGCCGAACGCTGATGGCCGAGGGAGCTCGACCGCACCCGCCTCGCCTGGCCGGGAAGGCCAATCCGCATCGCGGCGCAGCAGCGCCTCGGGCAGCTTCGCATAGGGCGCTGGGCTTTCGACGCCGTCGCGCCGCCGTATGACGGAGGACGGCATCGCGCACATCGACATGCTCGCCAGCGGCGAAAGCCTAGGCACCCCGACAGCGCACGACGCGCACTTGCGTTACTATGCGCCGCATCCGACCATGCCTCCGCCGCCAATGAAGCCGACGTTCCTCGATTTCGAGCAGCCGATCGCCGAGCTGCAGGCGAAGATCGACGAGCTTCGCTACGTGCACGAGGACTCGGCCGTCGACATCTCCGACGAGATCACGCGGCTGCAGAAGAAGAGCAACCAGCTCACGAAGGAGATCTACGGCAAGCTGACGCGCGTGGCAGATCGCGCATGGTCGCGCGCCATCCGCAGCGGCCGTACACGCTCGACTACATCAACGGCCTGTTCAGCGATTTCCGCGAGCTGCATGGCGATCGCACGCTACGCGCGACGATCCCGCGATCGTCGGCGGCCTCGCGCGCTTCAACGGCAAGCCGTGCATGGTGCTCGGCCACCAGAAGGGCCGCGACACCAAGGAAAGATCTACCGCAACTTCCGGCATGCCGCGGCCGGAGGGCTACCGCAAGGCGTTGCGGCCTCATGAAGCTCGCCGAGAAGTTCGGACTGCCGCTCTTCACTTTCGTCGACACGCCGGGCGCGTACCCCGGCATCGGCGCGGAGGAGCGCGGCCAGTCGGAAGCGATCGGCCGCAATCTCTACGAGATGGCCGGGCTGCGCGTGCCGATCGTCGTCACGGTCATCGGCGAGGGCGGCTCCGGCGGCGCGCTCGCCATCGCCATCGGCGACGTCACGCTCGATGCTCCAGTACGCGACCTACTCGGTGATCTCGCCCGAGGGCTGCGCGTCGATCCTGTGGAAGTCCGCCGAACAGGCGCCGCGAGGCGGCGGAAACGCTCGGCATCACGGCGCCGCGATTGAAGCAGCTCGGCCTCATCGACAAGGTGTTGAGCTGAGCCGCCCGGCGGCGCGCACCGCGATCCCGGCCGCGATGATGGTGACGCTCAAGAAGGCGCTGACCGAGGCGTTGCGCGCGCTCAAGGATCAGCCGCTCGATACGCTGCTCGAGGCGCGCGAAGACAAGATCCTCTCGTTACGGCAAGTACAAAGAGATTCCCGCCGGCTGATCGAGCCGCCAGCCAGTCGGCACATGCGCAATCGGCGCAGGGTCGATCTGCCCGCGTTCGCGATGGCCATGCCGGACCCATCCGCCATTGCGAACGTTGCTCGTCCGCCGTCCGCGAGTCCACCGCGGTCGCCGCGATCCATTCGTCGTGACGCTGCGGCAGCATCGTTGCGGCGTGACGCCGCGCCGCTTCGCGTCGTCGTCGCGCTGTCGGGCGGCCGCGACTCGATGGCGCTCCTCGACGCGCTCGCGCCGCCTCGCGCAACGGAGCTCGGCATCGCGCTCTCCGCCGCGCATGTCCATCACGGCCTGTCGACGCAGGCCGATGCGTGGGCAGCGTTCTGCGCGAACGAGTGCGCGGCCCGGAACGTGCCGCTTCGCCGTGCATCGCGTCGCGTATCGAGCGGGCGGGCGGCGAGAGCCTCGAGGCGGCAGCGCGCGCGGCTCGCTACGCGGCGCTCGCGACGGTCGATGCGGATGTCATCGCGCTCGCGCATCACGCCGACGATCAGGCCGGAGACCATGCTGCTGCAGCTCATGCGCGGCGCGGGACCGCCGGGACTCGCCGCGCATGCCCGTGCAACGCGCGCCTGGCGCGGGTCCGGCATTGCTCCGGCCGCTTGCTCGTGCTGCCGCGCGCCGCGATCGACGCGCTACGCCAAGCCCGCGGCCTCGCGTGGGTCGACGACGAAGTCGAACGCGGATCTGGGCGTCAAGCGCAACTTCATCCGGCACGACATCGCGCCGCGCCTTGCACGAGGCGTTTCCAGGCTATCCGGCAACACTCGCGCGCGCCGCCGCGCACCAGGCGGACGCGGCGCGGCTCGCCGACGATCTCGCGCGAACAGGACGCGAGCGAGCTCGCGGGCCGGAACGCCGATCGCGGACCTGACACTCGATCGCGCCGCGCTCGACTGCGCTCTACGGGCGCGCTCCCCATCGCGCCCGCAACGTGTTCCGCTGGTTCCTGCGGCAGCATGCGCTCGCGTGCGCCATCGTCCGCGCGCCTCTGCGGCAATGCTCGACCAGCTCTGCCCTCGCCTCGCCCGGATGCGCGCGTGCGATTGAGCCACGCCGGCGCCGAGATCGGCTTTCATCGGGGGCGCGTCGTCGTGCACGCGCCGGCCGTCGCGCGGCTTCGCCGTCGCCTGGCACGGTGAACCGCGCGCTCGCCCTCCCGCACGGGTCGCTCGAATTCACGCCGTGCGTCGGCGCGGGCATTGCCCGTGCCGCGCTGGAAGCGCGACGTCGTCACCGTCCGGTCTCGCGCCGGCGGCGAGCGCCTGCGCACGGCGTCCGGACGCCCGGCGAGGTCCCTGAAGCGCCTCATGCAGGAGGCGGCGATCCCGTTCTGGCAACGCGATCGCCTGCCGCTCGTATTCTGCGGGGACGCGCTCGCCGTGGTCCCGGGAATCGGCGATCGACCTTGCGTTCCAGGCGGCACCGAACACACCCGGCTACGGCGTGCACTGGCACCCGTCCTGAGGCGGAAGCCGGGGCCATCGGTTTCTGCACGGAGGCCACCATCCGCAACGCACCAGAACGGCGACAGAGGGGCAAAAAAATGGTATGATTTTGAGTTTATTCGCTTTTATCTGTCGGAGTCGCCCGCATGGCCGTCGAACGCACCCTTTCCATCATCAAGCCCGATGCCGTCGCCGCAAATGTCATCGGGCAAATCTACGCGGTTTCGAGGCCAACGGGCTCAAGATCGTCGCGCGCGCAGATGCGCTGGCTGTCGCTGCCGAGGCCGGCGGTTTTTACGCCGTGCACCGCGAACGCCCGTTTTCAGGACCTGGTCGATTTCACGACGTCGGGTCCGGTGATGATCCAGGTGCTCGAGGGCGATAACGCGATCGCGAAGAATCGCGACCTCATGGGCGCCACCGATCCGAAAAAGCGCCGCGCCCGGCACCGATCTCGCGCCGATTTCGCGAAATCGATCGACGCCAACGCCGGTCGCATGGGTCCGACGGCCCGAAACCGCCGCGCACGGAAATCGGCTATTTCTTCCCGACACTGGCGGTCTTCGACCGCTGAGTTCGCCCGTGATCAACCTGCTCGATCTCGACGCCGCTGGGCCTCGCGGCTCTTTCGCCGATCTGGGCGAGAAGCCGTTTCGCGCGAAGCAGGTGTCGCACTGGGTGCATCAGCGGCTGCTGCGACGACGTCGCGTCGATGACGGACTTCGTCGCGCCCATTGCGGGAGACGCTCGCGGAGCTGGTCGAGATTCGCGGCCCGGTGGTGGTGAGCGACACCACGGCGTCCGACGGCACCCGCAAGTGGCTGCTCGACGTCGGCGCCGGCAATGCCGTCGAGATGGTCTACATTCCCGAGGACGACCGCGGCACGCTTGTGCGTCTCGTCGCAGGCGGGCTGCGCGCTCGACTGCGCCTTCTGCTCGACCGGCAAGCAGGGCTTCAATCGCAACCTCACGACCGCCGAGATCGTCGGCCAGCTGTGGCACGCGAACCGCGCGCTGCTGGCCGACGGCATCAGCGCGCCTGGGTCGACCGGGCCGCGCGCCGATCACGAACGTCGTGATGATGGGCATGGGCGAGCCGCTCGCGAACTACGACAACGTGGTGCGCGGCGCTGCGGCTCATGCTCGACGACAACGCCTACGGGCTCTCGCGTCGGCGCGTCACGCTCTCCACGTCGGGCCTCGTGCCGGCGATGGACCGCCTGCGCGACGACTGCCCGGTGGCGCTCGCCGTCTCGCTGCACGCCGGCAACGATCCGCTGCGCGACCGCTCGTGCCGATCAACCGCAAGTATCCGATCGCGCGAGCTGCTCGCCGCGTGCGTGCGCTACCTCGAACGCGCGCCGCGCGATTTCGTGACGTTCGAGTACGTGATGCTCGACGGCGTCAACGACAGCCGGAGCAGGCACGCGAGCTCGCGCGCGCTCGTCCGCGACGTCCCGTGCAAGTTCAACCTGATCCCCTGCAACCCGTTTCCCGGCGCCGATTTCGCGACGAGCCCCGCGCTCGCGGATCCTCGCGCTTCCAGAAGACGCTGATCGACGCCGGGCTTCGTGACGACGATACGCAAGACCCGCGGCGAGGACATCGACGCCGCCTGCGGCCAGCTCGCCGGCCGCGTCAG
>ERZ1370068.10669-contig-9348_pt1 | contig 46773 bp, 72 predicted proteins | sample MGYA00561227_ERZ1370068 | MGnify/ENA primary metagenome ERZ1370068 (study PRJEB38410, sample SAMEA6850437) | metagenome | study: Metagenomic assessment of the ecological functions of the soil: analysis of the soil microbiota associated with the... | reverse complement strand
TTGTACTTCGTTCAGTTACGTATTGTAAGGGGAGCGAATGGGACCAAATCGAAGATGTTCCACAAAAAGGATGACGATTCGCTGAAAGACAACGAAGAAAAGAACGGGGCAGTTTGCGACGACGGCGGAACCGGCATGGATGGAAAGAAACATCCGCGATCAGGAAGAATGAATACGTGCGGCGTCGCCTTCGAACACGCGAAACGTATTTTCTACCCGTGGCTAGGCCAAGTCAGGGTGTTTAATCTGCCTGCCAATCCGCAAGATGCTGACATCTTAGTCTCGGACATCCACGACCATGGATTCCAGCGTCTAACGATCAGAACTCAGACGCCAATCCGGATTGGATACGCACTCGTTGGCGGACACCGACTGCAGTGCATTGTCCTCGGTGCGGCATTGAAATCCAAGCTTTACGTAAAGTCGCCGCATAGCGTCTTACCGGATAACCGGCGGGCCGTTTGTTTTTTTGCGACTGCATCCGGCAGGCCGTCACGCTTACTGCCGTCCATTGAATTTTTCACCGCAAATTGGAGCACGGCCTTGGCCGCGATGGACTGCGCCGTTTCGGCGGCAAAAACATCATGGCGATGTCCGTGATTGAACTCTGACCGAAAGACAAAATCCCAGTGACAGAGACGGATTTCGTCATCCGGAAGGAAACCGGAGCTTACTGGCTGAAGAAGACCAGACAAACTAAAACCATGGCCAAATCGCAACGAGGGAACAACAAGACGAACGAACGACGCGAAACCGGATTGCCAGATCACTGGAAGGTCCGTCTTTGGCTCAAAGGGTCGGCGTCTGGAATTTCGCGTTCTAAGCAGGATCGAACCGGTCGTCGCGGAGAATGCTGGCAAAGTGATCAACGTTGCCATGGACGTGATCACCGATCCACGGAGACACGATCCGGTTTCATCAACTACGACGAGGTTGCGGCAGTCTCATGGCGGTTTGCGCCTCCAGATCACCGCCGATGTCGATGCGGCCCGCCTCGACGCGGAGATTCCCGTATTGAAACAGACTGATCTGCCAAAAAATCAGGGAAACGGCGCTCCGTGGAAGAGATCTTGAAACCCCGGAGCGCCGTGTTCGGCACCGGATGAGCGAAGACGATGAAACGATTTCAAATCTATCGAACCCGTATGTTAGAATTCAACGCCGACGCCCATGAACAATCTAAGTACAAGTCCGGCGAATCCGACGATCGTGTTCGAACCAATGTAGTCTTCACGGACGCCGGAAGCCGGTCCGTCTTTCTACCACTTGGCGAACCGATCCCCGTTCCAACGACGCTGGCCGACGTCCCCGAGAGGTTGAAACCGTATATCGGCGAGCCGGCCACGGCTGGCGACGAACGACCGGACGAACCAGTTTTTGTTTCCCCGAGGTCGCTCGCCGCCGAGGCGTGAGACGCTCGAACGTCTCAGCGACGCGCGGGACTTTGACCCGACGGTCGCGAAGAGTTGCGCCGAACGAAACGCGTCAATATCGAAGAGATTCTGCCGCGCGCGTTCGCGAAGTGGAAGGTCAGATCGCGCAACGTGATCTTGCCGCCGTCCATCATCTCGCGGACGAAATGGAGAGGCAATGCGACGCTCTCTTGGAATCCCAAGGGGTTGTCCGAATCCAAGAGGAGAAAACTATGACTGACAAAGACGAAGAAATGCAAACAATGGCCGACGTTCTGACCGGCGTCCGGCTTAAACTTAAACTCTGCGAAACAGACGCCGACAAACGAGTGCATACGTCGATCGTCTCATCAAGCCAACCGCCGCGTGACCGCACGGATGACCGAAGCGCAACACCGCGCGGCAGTGATTCGCGGTTGCATGTGACCGTGTGTTGAGATGCCGATTCCCGCGCCGCGCATGGCGCCAAATTCGTCCTGATAAGCGGGAAGTGTGGTACGCCGGTGACGCCACTGAGACATTGGAAAGGCCATGTGGCGGCGTTTGGCGGAACAGAGGCAAAGGCATGGCAGCGCACCAACAACGCGGTCGCATCTGGCAGGTGTATCACACGCGGTCCATGTGAAGAGTGTGCGGCACGTCCGTCGACGTCCATGGTGCACCATGACGACTATGCAAAGCCATTAGATGTTCAATGGCTCTGTCATGATTGCCACGTTGCGCATCATCATCGTGCGATGATCAGAGCCCCATGGTGAATTCGTTTGCCACAATGGGAGCGGATCGCTAGAGCGTTTTAGGGGGGACTGCGCCGCGCACCGGCCCGTTCGATCAATTTTTGACCTCAATTTTTAAAGGTTATAGTCGGTCCGTGGCGCGTCTCATATATCGGCCGGAACAGCGGCGGAAACGGCGCTATGGAACGCGCAAGAAGACCGGGCGCTCAATTGGCGAACGAATTGACGCGTGCGAAGCTCGCAAAGTTGCGCGGCGACGTCTTGGATCGAGAAAGATGGTCACGTTCGCGGTCGAATCCGCGTGGGCACTCTACGCGAACGCATCATGCAAGAGTGCCGATGTTGGTCGCCGCTGGTGCGATCGGGTTGGAACGAAATGCCGTCCGGTTGCGCGTCGACGCAGCGATCCGGCAGTTTCTGGTCGAAGTCTCGGAAAGCTGGAGCGCATCATCAACGCGGATGATTTTCTCCTCCGGATTTGCGAACGGCGACGATGAACCGAAAGGAGCCGCCAGGACCGAAAAGACCATGCGCGAACGAAACGGACCGTCATCAACGCGCCAGACGGTGCGCTAAGCGGAACGCAAAGAATGAAAGATCCGTCTGACGTTCGCCGCACAGGTCGCCGACGCGCACGTCACGCCAAACGGCCGCCAGCCGGAAAAATGATCAACGTTCACGCGACGTTGGTTGGTTGTCGACGGCGTTTCGCCAAACTGTGGAGCCCGGCGGTTCCATGGTGACGACGCTGTCGACGTCCGTATTTCCACGGCGATGTAGTCACCGCAGGCGCCTCGTGAAGCGGCATAGCGGTCAACGTAGCGCGAAGTTTGGCGGTTGAGGACCGGATTTCTAATCTTTTGCCAGTTTTCGCCGCCAACCAACGGATTATTGTCCTGCCGCCGGTTGCGCAAAGCGAAGCTATCTTGCCCAATGGTTTCAAACGACGACGACGATACGGAGTTGCGACGACGCTTGCGCGAAGTCCCCGAGGTGTGGGCGTTGCGATACTTTGTGAACTTTGCAGGACGAGCGCGACGTTGCCGACTTTTAATCCGGTCGAACGTATGATCGCAAATCGATGTCCAACGGCGGCGGCAACACCGGACGACCAGGTCGGCCCACCCGGCTCGGGATCGGTCGCACCTCGCTCTCGAAAAGCCTTCCCTTTGCCTCGATCTTTGCCCAGCAATCAGGAGCGTTGCTGGGCCAACTGGGGCGCAAAGGGTAGCTACCCCATATCGGGCTCGACCGGAATCGGACAAGCCGAGTGCGTCAAATCCACGGGGTCGATCGCGCCACCAGTCCGGCTGAGTCCTTCGCCTTGCTTACGATCCTCTTCCGATCCCTGGTGGCTTGCTCCCACGCCGCAATCTTCGTCGGCTTTCCGGAATCTTTCCCCACGTTGCTGATCGCGAGCCTCTTGATCTGGATTCTTTTGCTTCGTCTTCTTCTTTCACATCTAGAGTGTATCAGGTTTCGGCCGACTCGCCCAAGTTTTCTCATGGCGAATCGCAGTCCGAGGTATTTGACACCACAAGCGTGGCCTCAACTTGCGCGTTTGGCTGCACCTTCCAGCACTTCTTCAGAGGTTGCCTTGCCAACGGCGATCGGAAGCGTTCCTGGGCCAACCATGGCACAAAGAGGATGCATTCTGGTGAATTATCAACGGCTTGCTTGTCGTTTTGCCGCCGATAAAATTCCGACGACGCGACCAAAGATGCCGACGCAGTATTTCTACAACACCGTTGACGATGGGAGATCAGCGCGCGGAACGGCGTCATTTTCCAACTTCGCGGGGCCGGACAATTCGTCACGTTGCATTGCTGGCGTGACGGCGCATGGCAGCAACCGCTTAGAGCGTCGGCAACCATGCGGCTGGCTGGCGGATCTTGGACCGCATGATGGAGGGCATTTGCGCGGAACAAGAACAGAAACCGTGAAACAGAAAATCATTCAGCGATATAATCAGGCAAAAGGGCGAAAAAAGCCGATGGTCAGGTCGCGCGTCGCGTCCAAACGGCGCGATTCGGTTCCATGGTATACGAATGCGCGAGGCGCGTCGCGAGCGGCGCAACATCAACGACTGAAGCGTGCTGCGATGGACGGGTAGTATTTCAGCGCCGCGCTCTTATGGCTTGATCGCCGTTCGCGGAAATGATCTGCCCCGGCGCGGAATCGACGCAAATCACGCGCGATGGTTCCGCCCCGTTTGAGCCTTTCAAGGTGCGAGATTTTCATTAAACCATTTCGTTGACGTCCGTCAAACTGGAGTTTGGTGCGGAGTATATGTTCAGCCGTTAGACTCTCGCGAGGAATCCCCGTTCTTCTGGTTGAGGTCGAAGCGAGGTTCCGAACGCGGCGGATGAACTGCGCGCCGGTCTGGCGTGTTGGTGCTGACCGCGATGCGATCCGCGCAACGACTCGCCGGTCTCCGCGCGTTGCGCCGTCTGATTGACGGATCATTGCCGGTTGTCCGTCATCAGCGTAAAGAAAAACGCGCCGCACACGGCTAGAATGACTAGAGCCGCTGCGGCGCGTCAGCCATCGGAAAAGAACAGCCGAACGATACGATCAGGTCGGCGGCGGGCAAAGATCCGTTTTGCGATCGCAAAATCCGTTGATGCAAGCACGCCGAAAGATAGCATCCGCGACTCGCGGAACCGCGCGCTTTCGTCAAGCACCCAATCGCGCGGCGTCAGCGTGATCGATCTGGTTTCGACGGTCCGTCCGGAACCACTTCCAGTGTGACAACCGGGGCGTTGTCCGCCAACGTTGCTCCGATGAGTATCATGCATTCGCCGGACGCCTTAGAAATCAAACAAACGTCACGCTGCGATTCGGCCCACTTGCCCATTTTCTGTAACCCGTTGCGTGTTAAAAGCAGCCAGCGACGGGATTCGAACCCGTGACCTATCGATTACGAATCGATTGCACTACCTCTGTGCTACGCTGGCGAGCGAGGACTTAGAGAATATGAAAGTAACCTGTCCGCAACGAGATTCTACTGCGACGCGGCTTGGCGAATCATTTTCTCAAACACCGGCTCCGCCAGTTTGACGGTTGGTTGAGGTCCGATCATCTTTACGTAGACGTCGCCCGATCGGCTTTCAAGAATCGCTCCGCGAAGAGCATAATTTTCCATCGGCGTGGTGGGTCCTCCGGGCATTCCGCTGGAAAACGTGCCGACGGCGCTGACAAAAGTGACCAGGTCGATTCGATCCGCTCGGTTCTTCGCATCCGTGTAACCGTCGGAAAATTGCTTGAACCACCGATCGACGTTCGCCTGCACGGTTCCCCCCTGCCCTGCGCCGAAATGAAAAAAGTCACCTCCGCGGGAGCATTTCCGTCCACGCCGGGCACCGACAGCTGCGCCTTGCGCATGGGCGACGCCGGAGCGACCCAGCCCCAGTTTTCAGGGCGCGCAAATCGAAAATCCCCACCGTAAAGTCCACGGGGTCCGCGCCACGAACGGCGGCAACGAAAAGAAACGAAAAGAAGAAAAATCCTGAATGCGCGCATGCAGATGGCTATAGCAGTCCCAGGCAAGCGAGCCAAGACCAGCGCGATCAGCATGTGGCCGGAAGAGGATGGATGGACGCCGTCGGGAACCCAATCGATATCCGGTCGCTCGGAGCCGGCCCGCTGGAAAATGCCATGGAGCGCGACGACGCCCCTGGCGTTGAAATCAACAGCCGAGCGCCGGACTGCCTCGACATAGGGCTTCAAGCATTTCGTTTCCTTCCGCAGGAGCCGGAGGCCAGATCACGCTCGGTTCGCAAAGGACGACTGTCGCGTTCGGGACAAGCGCTCCTGAGCCGGTCAAGGATCTCCCGATAGACCTCACGAAAATCTGGCGATCGGCGTCCCGCCGCCCGCGCCTGTCAACCCATGCCAGACATCGTTGATGCCAATCTTTATGGAAACCAATTGGGGCTGCTCGTCGATGACATCCGACTCCCACCGCCGCTGAAGATCCCAGATGGTATTCCCGAAATACCTTTGTTGACAATCTGAGGAGCTGATCCTGGGGCAGACGCGCGCAGCCAGTCGCGTATTTGCCGCACATAACCAGAACCGACGGCTTCCGGGCATTGCCGCCGACCGCAGTCCGTAATGCTGTCCCCGATGAAAATCCAGCGGGAATCCCGGGAGAGCGGCAGCGCCATGAAGGACGCCGTGAATTAGCGTTTCGAAAATTGAAACCGCTTGCGAGCGCCGGGCTGACCTGACTTCTTTCGCTCTTTCATTCTCGGATCTCGCGTAAGAAGACCCTCTTCGCGGAGCAATCCCCGAACGCTTCCGTCGTTCTTCCAGAATGGCCCGGCTTATCGCGAGCCGCAAGGCGCCCGCCTGCCCGGTAATTCCTCCGCCGGAAGCCTTCGCGTCAACGATCGAACCGGTGCACTGACGTTGGCGATCTCGAGCGGGCGAAGGATCGTGATTCTGCATGGAAAGGCTCGGGAAATAATCCGTGAAAGTCCTTCCCGTTGATTTTGAAGGCTCCGTTACCTTCCCGCAGACGGATCTGGGCGATGGAGGTCTTGCGGCGACCGGTGGCTGATGACTTCGGGCATGGAAAAGATCAGATGGGTTTGGGGTTCTGGGCAGCGTGCGGGTGTTGGTCGCCGCGATACACCTTAAGCTTGCGGTAGGTCGACCTGCCCAGGCGGTTGTGAGGAATCATCCCGCGGACAGCCCGCTCCACGAGGAGCTCGGGATGCCGTTCCCGGCGCGCGGCGAAAGCTCTCGGACTTATGGCCGCCCACATAGCCGGAAAAACTCATGTAGGACTTTCTGAATATCCTTCTTGCCGCCGATGCGCACCTTGTCTGCGTTAATGACGATCACGAAATCACCGGTGTCCACGTGAGGCGTGTAGATTGGCTTGCGCCTTGCCACGAAGCAGGTTGGCTGCCTGCACGGCCACATGGCCAAGATGCCTGTCTGCCGCATCAATGATCCACCACTCGCGCTGCACGTCGGCAGCCTTGGCTGAGAACGTCTTCATGGAGTCGTTGAGAGAATCGAAAATCATGTGATACTTTTCGTTCCGTGTCAAACCCAATCAGGATCAGTCTGTCTTCGATCGAAAAGTCCTTGACCGGCTATTCAATCCGCCAAGCCTTTCGCGCCGTGCAGCGTAACGGAGAGTCGGGGCCATTCTTGCACTGGCGGGAGACGCATGAGTCGTCGGGCGAAGCACGCACGGTTTATCGGCCTCTCTGTTCGAGCGGCTCGACGCCTTGCCGCGAACGGTCAGATTCGCGCCCTTGACGAGCGGCTGGAAGCCACGATGAGGGAAATGGGCGTGACGTTCGACATTGCGCGCGAGAGGCCATGGGGACGGCGCCCCTGGTTTTGCGATCTCCTGCCCGCAGATCTTTGCGCCCCGGAGGAGTGGGAACCTCTGGAGAGAGGCGTGCAGCAAGAGGTGCGAGCCTTCGAAATGTTCCTCCGCGACATCTACGGAAAGAAGAGATTCTTCGGGCGAACCGGCTTCCGATTCAGCCGATTCTGGGCAGCACGGTTTACCAACGCGCGGCCGCCAGCCTCACGCCTCCGCGGGCTGCCTACCTGCACCTCAGCGGACTCAGCCTTTGCCGTGTTCCGAGCGGCGAATTCGCGGTGAAGCATCATTACTTCAGCAACGCCTCGGGGATCTCCTACATGATTCAGAACAGGCGGGCGCTTGCGCGGGTGATTCCGCAAAGCTTTCAGGATTTTTCGATTCGCTCGATCGCGGATGCGCCTGTGGATATCCTCTGAGTTGCTGAGGTCGCTGTCCGACCATCCCGATCCGACCGTCGTGTTGCTTTCGTCCGGCCCCGGCAGCGCGGTCTATTCCGAGCACAGCTTTCTAGCGCGCCGAATGGGGATTCCGCTGGTGCAAGGGGGGCGACCTCCTGGTCCTCAACGACGCGGTTTTTCTCAAGACCGTGTCGGGCCTTGAAAAGGTCGAGGTGATCTATAACCGCATCTCCGATCAATGGCTTGATCCGATGGTGTTTCGCCGTGATTCACTGCTCGGTGTCGCCGGGCTGGTCCACTGCATCCGCAAGGGAACGGTCGCGGTAGTCAATTCCATCGGCTCGCAGCTTTCCGACGACCGGGCCCTTCTGCCGTTCGCCGGCCAGATCATTCGCTTTTATCTCGGCGAGCGTCCACTGCTTGCGCAGTCTGCCGACCTACTGGCTTGGCGACATTGACCAGCGCGAGATGGTGCTCTCCGACATTGAGAAATTCACGATCCGTCCGCTCTCCGGTGAAGAAGATCCTTGCTCGGAGGAATGGCCGCAGTGCCGCTCGGCGGAAGAGATCGACAATGCCCGGCAGGATCGATCTTGCGCAACGCCGGGCAATATCGTTGCCCAGCCGCAGGATTGTGATGCGCTGACGATTTCCTATCACGACGGACGGAAAGTCATGCGACGGCAGGATCACATTCTTTTCGCGCTTGCGCAAGTCGGAAGGCGAGATACGATGTGCTTTCCGGGAGCGCTAACGCGCGTCTCCACCGAGGACTCTCCTTTCACGGCAAACGAGCTCGGCGGCGGCAGCAAGGATACACCTGGGTTCAGGCGCTGCCGGACTTTGATGAACCCGCTTCGGACCGGTCACGCGTCTTCGCGAGGCGCCTGCTGCCCTCGCAGCACGTCAGCAGCCGCGTGGCGGAGGCATTTCATTGGACCGGACGGTATCCGGGCGCGCGCACAATCTGGCGGTGATGATCGGCGTCATCGAGTCGCTCTGGAACTGGAGGAACTGAATCCCACCGAGCGCACCGTCTATCGTCCGGTCTGGAACAGGATCCTTCCCCCGTTGGAGAATCCCGGCTCCGTTTCCCGACGCAACATTTCAAGCCCGGCCGGCCGATACCGACTCGACGCTCGATCTCGAGGAGCCCGACTCGGTCGTGCGGAGCCATCCTGCGCGCCGGCGGCAATTCGGAAGTCGATCCTCGAGTGTCTTGAGCCTGGAGGCTTGGGGCGTGCTCACGACTGTTGAGGTCGCGCTTTCAACGCGCGCGCTTCCGGCCGCAGGCCTCGCAGGATGACCTTACCTCGTTCACCGGACGCTATTGCGACTACGTCGTGAAAGCCGTGCCGGAGTTTTTCGGCACGGCGCAGGGAACGATGATTGCTGACGGCGGCTGGGCATTTTGTGAAATTGGACAGGCTCTGGAGCGGGCGATCATCACCGGGAACGCAGTTTGCTCCATCATGCGCCCAATGCCTCGTCGAGACGCGCCACCCGAGCACGAATCGGAGATCCGGCTTTCTGCGTTTCTGCGCCTGATCAACAGTCGCGACGTCTATCGCCGCGTGTCTACCAGCTGCACATCGAAGCCGGGCCCCATGCTCGATCTTGCTTTGGAAGAACACGTGTTGCACCCGCAGTCGGTGCCGCGATGTCTGGAAATTTGCCGCGAGCGTCTGCGCGCACGCGCGAACAGGCATCTCCCGCGATTCTGCGGACTCGCTGGCAAGCATTGAGCGACTTCTTCACGATATCCGCCTTGACGGACTGGGAAAAGCTGGCCGGACGAAGCGGTAGTCGGCACCCTCGCGAAGATCCAGCGTCCTGCTGAGCACGGATCTGCTTTGCTCCATGCCACGCTCGACATTCACCACCTGATCGCTGACGGCTTCTTGAATCACCAGATTCACATGGGTCCGCATCGTGCAACCGACGCTTTTAGCTTCTGAGAATGCTCTCTTTGAGATCTACGCACCGCACGGACTACCGCTACGGGCAGCCGGCCGGGAGGCCTACATTGAAGCGCGGCTGACTCCGCCGATTCTTTCGAGTCAGGAGATCCTCGCCCATGAGATTGAGTTTCTCCGCCGACGCCGGTTTCCGTCTATCAAAGACTACTTCGGAAACCAGGTCACATTTTATTCCATGACGCTTCGGCCATGAGCGTTTGACCATTGTCAACAGGCTCACGGTGCGCACGAAAGAGACTTTCGCCAACTGCCCGGCTCGCTTGACGTAACTGATGGCCGAGGCGCGCCAGCTTTTCGCCTCCAAGCTCACGGACGTCTTCGACTATCTCCAGCCGACTCCGACCGTCCCTACCGGAATTCCCTCAATGGATTGGGCGCGGAAGTTCTTTACCGGCGGCGTCCCGCTCGGAGAAGCCCTCGAACGGCTGAACCGCGCTGATCCACGAAAGATTCCGTTATCAGCCAGGCTCCACGGATAACTGGACCCCGCTTGAGACCGTGTGGAAACAACGCGCCGGAGTTTGCCAGGAGTTTTACGCATGTCATGCTCGGCGTTCTGCGCACGGCGGGCATTCCTTCCCGCTACGTCTGCGGCTAGCATTGAATCCGACCCGGTACAAGCCCGCTCCGGGCGCGTTCACGCCTGGTCGGTTCGCCTCGCGACCCACGCCTGGGTCAGAAGCGCTCACCCCGGCATGCGCTGGCTGGCCATCGACCCGACCAACAATCAATGGTGCAGGGCGCGCCACGTGACGATGGCCTACGGCCGCGACTCGGTGGACGCCACCCGGTGCGCGGCACATTTAAGGGTTCCGGAGCACCAAAACATGAAAATTCAGAGTATCAATGAAGCGCCTGGCCGAGAAACCGTGAAAATCAACATTCGCTATTCTGCACATTTCAATACGCCGAAACGGCCAGTTTTCCCCGCATCGCGCGAGGTTGTTTCCCCGCCGTGATTTGTCCACGCGGATCGAAAGAATAGCCTTTTCCACAGACCCTTCCGCCGACGTCCAATATTCGCATGATTTGTTCGACAATCTGACGGCCACTTGTGTTTACCCAGGTCGCCTGGACCAGCTGGACTTTGATCTGGAGATTCGACGCCGTGCTGCAGGAACTGAATCCCTTTCACTTTCTCCTGGATTCCCACGCCATGGATCTGCCCTTCGATGACCTTCCCGCCGAGGCGGAAGTCCTGGGTCCCTTTCCGCGGTGCGAGACTAGAGAACCGGGCGCGTTACCCGCACCCCTCGGGCCCGGCGGCGCGGCGGCCGACGGTCGAAGCCATTGTCGTCGATGAATTCAGTGGCTGCATGAGAACATCAAGAATGCGAGCGACGGGAGGAAGGAGATCCCTTTCGCTCGCCGAGAAAACTCTCAAGGATCAAAAAGGCTCGTGCCGAGATTTCGCGATGCTTCTGGCCGAGATCCTCCGGGGCCACGGTCTGGCCTGCCGACTGGTGAGTGGTTATCTTTGGGAGGATGGTCGAACGGCCGAGCACGCGAGCAACGCCTTCCATGCCTGGGTGGAGACCTATCTTCCAGGAGCCGGCTGGACTGGGCTCGATCCCACCAACGGGGTCTTTGTGCGATCACCATTTTCTGGCGACGGCAGTAGGTCTCGACCCGCGGAAATCGCACCCATTGTGGGACACTACTATGGAGAAAGAGACCATCCCGAGCAGCCTGCGCACCGGGTTATCCATCCCTGACTGCGTAAAATGATTGCTCGATGGATGGAGAAGGCCGCATCGCGCGCGGAAGCGATTTTAAGGCTCATGGCGTGCGGTTGACGATCGGCGGAGAGCCGACGTTCGTGCCGATCGATCCAGACGGTGCCGAATGGACGCTATGCCGCGGTGGGACCCACGAAACTTGGCTACGCATGGAAGGTCGCCGAAAACCTGCAAGGCCGAAATGCCGCAGGTTCCGCGACGTTCTTTTGCCCCGGAAAGTCCTACCCGGGAGAGGTCAATCCCGCGATGGGCCTTGCGTATTCTCGCGAATCGCGACGAGACACCTTGTTGCAGCTTCCGAGCCTGGCGCGACGATCGAAGGAAGGCGGCGTGCGGCTGCTCGCCGAGGGTATCCGCAAGCGACTTCAGCACTTCCGGCGCATTGGCTGCGGTTCTGCCGATCCGCGCGATCCGCGCGCGGAAATTCTGGCCATGCCCATTGATTACGACGACGACCGGATGGCATTCCGCGCGCCTGGTCTCTTTCAAAGGATCTCCGCGTTCTGGTGGAAGCGGAAGGACCTTCCAGGCTTGCGCCTGCCGCTGAACCCGGCTGCCTCCGTCGATACCACGCCGGGCCCTTTGCATTGGAAAGGCGAGGCGGTGGGACTTTTCGTTCCTCCGCTGCTCCAGAAGCCACTTTCTGGAATTGCTTGCGGCGGTGGAAGGCGCTGCCTCACAAACCGGTATCGCCTCCTGGCGTTCGAGGGTTATACGCCCCGTTGACGGGAGGGCCTTTGGACTGTTCTTGGCCTTGCTGCCGATCCCGGCGTGCTCGGAGATCAACCTTCCGGCCTGCTCGAGCTGGGCTGAGTATGCCCATTGGATCGAGACTCAATGGCACCAGTTGCGAAGCGTCGGAGCTTGCGAGATCCTGAAAGAATTCGCCTCGGACCATCCCCAAGGCACGGGAGGCGGAAATCATCTTCTCTGGGAGGTCCGAGCATCGAAGCCAATCCCGTTCTTCTCGCGGCCGGGGTGGCTGTCGAAGATCCTTCGCTTCTGGCAGCATCACCCTTCGCTCTCCTATCTTTTCACGGGCTGCTACGTGGGCGCGTCCTCGCAGGCTCCTCGGCCGGACGAGTCGGCTCGCGATCTCTACGACGTCGAAATGGCTTACGCTTTCCTGGACTCGCTTCCGCCCGGCGATCATCGGCACCTGATCAACGAAACGCTCCGCCACCTTCAAACCGACGTATCACCGGCAATTCCCACCGAAGCGAAATGAGTCTCGACAAGTTCTGGAATACTGCCTGGCCGGCCGGCGCGCTGGGACTCATCGAATTTCAGGCGGTCGAATCCCCGCCTCGACCCGATTGGATGAGCGGAGTCGCCCTTGCTTTGACCTGTCTTGCCGCGTATTTGCTTGAGGCCAGAACGCCCCGGAATCTGAAAAAGATTCGGAACGAAATTGCACTGACAAGCTACTGTTACCGGAACGGCTGTGGAACGATCTCGAGACAATTTTCGACGAACTCGGCGCCACACGGTTTCCAATTGCACCGGCCGATGCATCGCAAGATTTTGGGATTGGCGATTTCCAGTGCTTCTGGACTGGCGGGCAGGTGAAGGCCGCCTGACGGTGCGAAAGGCATTGGAGAACTGGCCGCTGATGCTCTGCGAGACTCCAGTCGAAGGGGGAACAACCAGCCGCTTCGTCGATACGTCCATGCAGCGGCTAGAATTTTTGCGCAGACCCTTCCTTCAATGCCCGCTTATCGCATCCATTTCACGTGAACGGGCGCCCCCTCGCGCTTGCGCGAGATCTCGAACGGCGCGCTTCTGGGTGGGTCTCCGCTATCGGCGAACAAATCTCTATCCGTCCATGCATCCCGGCATTCCGCCGCGCAACTCCCGGTGCTTCTTAGCTTCTCTCGTCGACCGGAAATCCGGACTCGCGTGGCGGCCCACTTTCGAACTGGGAACAAGCGACAAAGCCTTCCGGCAAACCAGGAAGAGCGAATCTCCAGGCTTGGAGGCCGGGCTTGCCGCGGGAAGTCGAAGCGCGATTTGACGACGCGACTTGCGGCTCGATTGAGCGGGCGTGCTCCGGAGGGCTGAAGCCGCCAGAGCCGATGTTATTGATGTTGCAAGACTGCTGGATGATTCCAGGGGACTCTGCGCCCGCGGAGATGCGAAAAGCCTCCAGCGGAACTGGGCCGCGACCTGCAAGCTCCAGTGCATTGAATCCCCCGACGATTCCGGTTTCGGTGCGGCTTTGGGAGCCGCTTTGGGCAGAGTTTGGGGCGAATGCTACGAAATTGAGCAGCCGACGGTGATCGCCAGAGCGCCTGACGTGGAATGGCGACAAACTGGAGCGGCGCGGCTGGTCGCTGCGCTATCGATTGATGCTATTTAGAATGCATGGCGAGTTCGGCAGCCGTTCGCGACCACACGGCAATTGTGGGGCGAACCCGTGCGCGGCGCCATCGTTCACCTTTCTTGCGCAGTCTCGTCGCGCGGGAATGGCGGCGCAATCTCCGGACTGGCAGGGACCGGTTTGCGGTGCCTTGCCGATAACCACCGCTTGCGCGAGAGTGCCTGGCGGCGCAAAAGCTGTCGCTTCAGACGCCAATTACCTGGCTCGTCGGGGAGATGAAATTTCTGGATCGCAATGTCCCGTCGACCTTTGGCCGCCTGCAAGGCCTACGAAAGCGCGGGCTACCTGATGCGGTGTGGGATCCGCGAAGGATTGCTTATTTTGCAGCCGGATTTCCGGGCGCTCCGGGAGATCGATCTTAGCGGGGGTCCGAGGCCAGGTTCGTCCGTTGCGTCGTTTCGCCGCGTGGGCCGCGAAACCGAACTAACGATCTCCGGCGCGGAAGTTCGCCGGTATCGCCGAGGCGCTCTATCGGATTCTATGCGGAGACGGTCCGCCCGGCGCGATATGGCTTCGCTGATCGAACGCCTCAAGGATTATCCCCGCGCCGGATGAAGTCATCGATCTTCTCCCGCCGACGACCGCTTTTGTGCGCGCGTGAGCCGCGAGGCTAACGGAGCTTTCATTCGCCTTGAGTCTGCGCCTGTTCCATGATCCGCGGATTCGCCGCGCCCCATCGGCCGCCATGTGATGCCGATGCGCAAGTTCGCGCTGGTGGCCGAGCAGTTGCGGCCAGGGCCCGGCCTCGAGATTTGCTTCCCCGGACGCGTTACGGAGCGGGACCTCCTCCGTGTCCACACCCCCGGATACGTCACGGCGATGAAAGCGGGCATGTCGCGCGCCAACTCGCGGAGTCGCAGAAGTTTCCCTGGTCTCCCGAATTGTTTTCCAGCGTTCCAGTTGACCAACGGGGCCGTTTTGGGCCGCCGCCCGAATCGCCCTCAAGGATGGCGGCTCCCGGAGCTCTGGGCCAGCGGCTTTCACCATGCCTTCTCCGACCATGGAGAAGGGTTTTTGCGCGTTTAACGGACTCGTTATCGCTTTGGAGGCGCTTCGTGCTGAGGGGCTTCATCCAATCCGCGGCGAGTTCTCGACCTGGATCTGCATTATGGGAGCGGAACGGCTTCTCTCATGGAATCGCGACCTTGGATCAAAGCCCTGTCCGATGCCGCAGCAACGACTATATGAATAACATTCCATTTCGCGATGTGCGCACTCCCTGTCACAGCGACGGCGAGAACCACCGCTCCGCCGCAATTTCGTACCCCTCCGGAAGACGACGGCGCGGCAATTCAACGCCTTCTCGACGAACGCTTGCCCTCTGGTTGATCGAAGGTCGCCGACCCGACATTCTACTCTTCCAAGCCGGCGCCGACCCGCTTCGTGACGACCCTATCTTCTCCCCGGGTTTGGATCCAAAGCGGACCTTCAATCGAGGACCGGCGCGTTTTCTCGTTCGCGAAGGCGCAGGCCACTCCCGGTGGCCTGGGTGCTGGCGGGCGGATATGCTCGCTCAGATGTTCAAAAGGTCGTCGGGGTTCACGTTAACACGGCGATCGCACATGCCGCGAAGTCTAACGGTTCCCCGCCACGATCCTCTCTCCGGGCCTGCCCGCCGCCACGGAGGATCTCTAAGCGTAATGCGGTACTGCCTGGAAACCACCTGGCCGCGCATCTCGCGCCCGCTCATCAGGGCCCGGCTGAAACTCCGGGTATTCCTTATAGAGACAAAACTACCAGCTGGACTTCGTCACTCGGGATCATCCCGGCGAGCGAGTTCGCGAAAAGTGATGCGCGGAAATCTTGAACCGGCGCATGAATGCGCGACGGCGGCCGCTGACCTGGCAGCGATTGACCAGCCTGGTCGGGCTGGCGTCGTCGAGGCAGTTGGGCGAAGCGAGGAATAGTCTTTCTTTGCCTTTAGCTCCGCACGAAGCTCAGCATACTTTCTGCACCGTCTTGCGTTTGCGCTTGTCGCGCTCGTGCCATGATTTTTTGCCATAGAGAGGCGAGGCAATTTATTGCTTCCGTCAGCCCAAGGCAAGCGGTTTTATGCGGCCGGCTGTTGCTGGGTCAGGCAATGAAAGGCGCCAAGGCCCCAGATAAGTTCGCGGCAATCGATGGAAACAATTTTCCTGCCGGGAAAGGCTTCCTTCAAGATCGGAGGCCGCCCAGGCGTCGTTGGCGTCGTGATAGGCGCGGCAGGAGCACCACCGTGAATTGGCGACGTAGAAATTTGCATAGCTGGCCGGCAGCCGCTGACCTTTGCGTTGCAATGCGGAAGGCATCGGAAGTTTCAGGACGCAGGGGCAGGAACCATTCGAGAGCTGCATCGTGCGCAGCCGCTGGATAGTTCAGCTCAAGGGGTTCGTAGTTGAGATCATCCCTCGTCTTCCTCGACAACCGTCACAACGGTGTTTGGGCCGACAAATCGTGTAATGTCGTCCACGTGGCCGTCGGTGTCGTCGCCCTCGATCCCATCGCCAAGCCAGAGGACCTGGGTCACGCCCAGAGATTCACGGAGATTCGCTTCGATCTGCTCTCGCGCGACAGATCAGGGTTGCGGTTTGGATTCAGCAGGCATGATTCGGTCGTAAGCACCGTGCCCCTGCCCATTGCACGTCGATTGACCCGCCCTCGAGGACAAACTCTCCGAAATCGAATACCGGCACGCCAATCTTCTCCGCCATGAGCGTCGCCGCAGCGTCGTCGCTCCTCGAACGGGGAAAGTTTGTAGCCCCAGGCATTGAAGCCAAAATTCACCGCGGCCAGCCTGGGTCTCTCTTTGCGTTTGAGGAAAATCGGTCCGTGGTCTCGGCACCATGGCTCGTCGGTTGGGACATCAAAGAATTCGACCCGGTTCGCCGCGTGCCATTGCTGCAAGGAGCGCAGCGTACCTCGGCCTCCTGTTCGAGCATCCCTCACGTTAATGCGCACGATTTCTGGACTCCAGCGAGAGCTTTCACCATTTCAACGAAGACCGGGACCACGCGATCGTAGGCGGATGGAAAGCTTGCTCCGCCGGATGAGGCCACGAGATCCAGGTCGCCTCATGGCGCTCCCATTCGGCGGGCATCGAGTAGCCTTCCTTGGCGGGGCCGCATCTAGGCATTGCACTGCCAAAGCATCCCCGCGGCCGGCGGAAAATAACAAGAGGTTTTCGGTCGCAAACCGGTCATCCAGGGGGCCCTGATGTGTGCGGACTGGAAATTTTTTGTGCGGGCATTACGTTTGCGTTTCCTGACTCATGCCCAGCGTTTATATCAAGACCTATGGCTGCCAGATGAACGAGCGGGATTCCGAGCAGGTCGCCCGCTCGCTCTTGATGCGCGGCTACCGCCTCGTAAGGGATGAGACGGACGGCCGACGTGATCCTGTTGAATACATGCTAGCGTGCGCGACATGGCCGAGCAAAGGCTGTCGGAAAGATGGGCATGCTCCAGCGGCTTCGTGAGAAGCGCCCCCATCTCGTGCTCGGCTACCTTGGTTGCATGGCGCAGAGCCGCGGCGCAGAACTCCTGAAATCCTCATCTCGGTCGATCTGGTTGTCGGGACTCAGAAATTTCATCGCGTGGCAGATTACGTCGATGAGCTTCTGCGTCGCAGATTGCACAGACCGCATGGACGACGAGCGACTGCCGATCGTGGACGTCGAGGAAGAGGAGGCTCGCAGTCGGCGATTCGCGATCACATCCTCTCGCCGGCACAGGCCACCGCGTTCGTTTCCATAATGCAAAGGATGCAACATGCGCTGCGCATTCTCGCATCGTGCCGCGGACGCGTGGCGCGGAACGGGGCCGCTCAATTGCCGAAATTACAGATGAAGTTCGCGGACTCTGCCGCGAACGGCGTGAAGGGGCGATCACGCCTGCTCGGTCAGATCGTCAATCTTTACGGACGCCACGAATTCGAGAAAGCGCGATGGGCTGAGCCCTTTCGTCCAGCTGATTGATGCCATCTGTGCCGTCGATGGTATCGCTCGGGTGCGCTTCACCTCTCCGCATCCATCGGCTTCCGTGACGACCTTCTTCGCGCGTTCGCCCGCCTGGACAAGCTCGTCGAGCACGTTCATCTCCCCGTTGCAAAGCGGTTCGGACCGCATTCTCAAAGTGATGCGGCGCGGATACACATCTGAAACCTACCTCCGGCCTTGTTGAGAGGCTGCGCCAAGCGCGTCCCGGGATTGCCATCACGACCGACATCATCGTCGGCTTTCCCGGAGAGACGGACGAGGATTACGAGGAGACCCGCAAACTGGCGGACACCGTTGGATTCGACAATGCCTTCGTCTTCCGATATTCGCCGCGCCGCGTCACGCCTGCCGCTGGCGATGGACCAACAAGTCGCCGGAGGAAGTGAAAGGAATTCCGCAACCAGGACCTCTTGGCGGTTATCAATCGTCATGCGCGGGCAAAGCTCGGACGCTCACGTCGGACAGAGCGTCCGAGATTCTCTGCGAGGGTCCCAGCAAGAACAACCCGAACCGTCTCACCGGCCGGACTCGCACGAACAAAATCGTGGTGTTCGAAGGTGCTCCGCGCCATATCGGCCAGATTTTGATGTCCGCATAGCCTCCGCCTCGCTCATCGACGCTCTATGGCGATCCGGTGTTGCTGGGTCATGATCGCGACGCCGTGAGCTATTTCATTCGATGAAGGCGCGCGACAAGTTTGCGTGGAGCTTGCCACGCCGGAATTTGACCTGCGGCGCACTCTGGAAAGCGGCCAGGTATTTCATGCGATGTCCGAAGGAGATGGTTGGCAGATTCTGGTTGATCGCACGCCGCTTTACGCCGAGCAGCGCGGCGCTCATGCTGCGCGTGCCCGCCAGCCATGAGAGTCTAGCTCGAAAGTATTTCTCACTCGATCACCCTCTGGAAGCCATATACGCGGGCGTTTCCTTCCGATCCTTTCAGCCGCGCCGGCGCGCGCACATGCCGCGGGTCTCCGCATTCTCAGGCAGCCGCAGTGGGAGTGTCTCGCTACGTTTATCACCTCGCCGCATGAAGCAGGTCGCCCATATCCGGCAAATCTCCCTTCACCTGCGCGCACTCTACGGCGAGAAGATCCCTGGCTCGCGCGTCAATGCGTATCCCTCCGCAGCCTCGGCTCAGCTCAGACAATGGAGAAGGAATTGCGAGAATGCCGGCTGGGCTTTCGAGCAAAAAGCCTCCTGGGCGCTGCGAACGTCATCAGCTTCCGGAGAAATCGACCTCGGCTCGCTAGCGGAACAAGCCGACCGCGCGAGGCGCGCAAGCAGCTTTGCCTGCTGCCTGGTGTGGGGCGCAAAGTGGCGAACTGCGTGTTGCTTTTCGCCTACGAGCGACTCTGACGCCGTTCCCGTGGATGTCTGGATCGCGCGGATCCTTCGTGCCATGCACAAAAAAACCTCCTCGCTTCTCGAACTGGAGCAGTTCTCCAACAGCCGGTTTGGCTCCTACGCCGGCTACATTCAGCAATACTTGTTTCATCATGCGCGGGTGAGCAAGACACTGCCCGCATGAGCACGCATGACGCTGACCACGTGGCGTGAAGAGCGCCGCCGGAAAACCGTTGGCGCGTTGATCGCTTCCGTTGTCATCCACTTTCTCATCATCCTGCTCGTCAGCGCTGGCTTTCTTGCCTTTCGTGCGCGCGTACTTCGTTCCCGCAGGCCGATGGAGGCGCCTGTCAGAACTGACTCGCTCGTTGCGCCGCCGGAACTGCGCCAACCGAAACACCGTCCTACGTCGCAGACTAGCGAATCTCAGCACGCGGACAAACCTGCCTGAAGACGCGCCGTTCGAGTCCGACAAGGACACTCGGGCCGCATCGCCGCTGACAGCGACAGGCGACGCTCCGGTCCCCTCACAGGATGGGCACGGAGAACCCGGCGCTGGCTTTTGAGAACAAGGAATATACGGCCGGGCCTACAGGCGCGTCCGTCAGCCCCCGCGGTCAGCAGCCCGCCGGGAAACCGCCTCGCGAACCTAAGGCCGAACCCACGGCCGGTGCCGAAGGTTCACGCCGAGACCGAGTACTCAGCTGGCCCTGCTCGAACCGCCGAAGCCGCAAACCACTCCTCGACCGCAATCTGCGAAAGCCGTTCAGCAACAACATGACCGCAGGCTCTCGCAGCCTCCGGGATATCAGCCACAAACTCGCGTCACCCGCATCCGCGGTAACATCTCCAACCGCGGCCGCTCGGCCGTCGAGCGCCACCGCAACACCTCTCGGCGCGCTACAAGAGAGATGCTCTCCGACGCCATCGGCTCGCGGTGGTACTACTACGTCAGCGATCAGATGGGCCTGCTTAACGTCGGAACGGCGGAGGTCCGGTTCGTGGTCCGCGAGAGCGGCAAAGTCGGAACGGGTGCAGGTCGTGCGCAACAGCTCGAACGAGAGCTTTGCGGCTTGCAGCTGTGCGAGCCATCATGGAGGCTGAAATTCCGCCAATTCCTAAAGAACTCGTGCCCATGCTGGAAAGCGGCCGCATCGAAATCGAATACTCGTTCACCATACTGTCAAACTAATGGAATTGTTCTTCGCCTCGGTCCTGCAGGGCGCCCTCGAATTTTTCATAGGGGCGGCTTTTTCATGATAATCCTGCTGCGTCGTGTCCGGTCGTGGCCGGCACGGTGATCATTCTGCGCGGCGCTGCGCTAAGGAGAGGTCAATCCTCCCGCCGGCTCTTGCCGACGAGATCGATCGACTTCAGCCGGGAGACGATCTTGACAAGCTCGAACGGCTTATTTCGCGACATCCCTCCGCTCTCGGCCGAGATCTTAAGCACGCTTGTTAAAGCATCTCACCTGGTCCGCGGTCCGAAGCAGTTGGAAGCTGTCCAGACTCGCGCGCGTCACGAGGTGGCGCGGCTGGAAAGCGGTTTGGTGGTTCTCGAAATTACTACTGGAGATCGCGCCTCTTCTTGGATTGCTCGGCACGTTATCCGGCCTGGTCGGGAATCTTCGCCAGCATCGGCTATGCCCGATCCCGTCGCCGTCGCGCGCGGGATCGCGGAAGCGCTCAACACCGACGATCGTCGGCCTCGCCGTTGCCGTGCCGAGCCTCGTGACGTTTAACTATTTTCAACGCCGCATCGAGGTGATGGCCGTCGAAATGGAATCCCTGGTCGCGGACCTGATCATAAAATGCTACCCGCCGGGAGCGACGCCCGCGGTGGAGACCGTTTCATGAAGTTCTACATCCGCAAGCGGCCGCGCTCCGATCGGTCAGTTATCGTTTCCCTGATCGACATCCTCGCCATCCTGCTCATCTTTTTCATCGTCACGACCACCTTCCGGATAGAACCAGCCGCAGCTTCAAATCAATCTTCCCGAGTCCAAGACCGCCGAGCAGGCTCCAGCCGAAGACAACCAACCCCTGGTCTTGCGCGTCAAGAGCGCCGAAGAAGATCACGCTCGACGAGAAGCCCGTTACGCTCGAAAGCCCTCGCCGCGATGCGCTCAAGACGCTGCGCGAGCCGAGGCCCCTCAGCCGTCCCATCGCCATGCAGGCCGACCGCGAAGCTCGCTTTGGCGTCGTTGTCAAAGTGCTCGACGCGTTGAGAGACGCCGGCGTCAAGAACATCCCCGCCTTTACCCAGCCGGAGCAGAAGAAATAGCGTGCTTGTTGGAGCATTGATGGCACCGTAGAGTGGCACCAGCCGTGATTCTGGAAATCGTTCAATATGGCCATCCCGCTCTTGCGGGCCGAAGGGAGGCGGATCGACAAAATCGACGCGCCGAATTCGGACTCTCGCGCAGCGACATGCTCGAGACGATGTATCACGCGGATGGCGTCGGTCTCGCCGCCCAGCAGGTCGGAATGCCCGTCCAGCTCTGCGTGATCGACGTGACAGGGAAGTCAAGGACCGGCCAAGCCTGCTTCGCGTCGCGGGCGAGGCGGCGGAGATCGAGCGCCACATGCCGTTGGTTCTGATCAATCCTGAAATCGAGACTCTTTGGAAGGCCGGAGTCCGGCGTCGAAGGCTGTTTGAGTTTTCCAGGCGCGCGGGCGGACGTGACCCGCCCGAGCAGCGTTCAGGGTGAGAGCTCAAACCCTCGACGGAACTATGCTGGAATTCGAGGCCGAAGGGCTTCCTTGCGCGCGCCGTTCAACACGAGCATGATCACCTTCATGGCATCTTGTTTATCGATCGCCTAAGTGCTTCGGAACGGGGACGGGTCGAATCGGAAGTTCGCGGCGAAGAGAATCCTGCCTCGGTGCGAATCGCCTGAAGCGACCGCCCGTAGAATGTCCGCCCGCTCGTCGCGGAGAATCTTTCGAAAAGCCTGTGCGTCGAACACCAGCGCTGCAAGAGATGAGACCCGCCGGGGCATGGTTGCGCCCAAGTCATATCCGAACAAGAACCTTGAGGCGCGGTTCCCACCGATACAGGGCTGACGCGGGCATCCGGTTTTCTGGAAGCGGGCGCATAAATCCCATCAATTGGCCGATGGCGCTGCGAATCGGGACGCCTGGTGCGGCCAGAGCGGCGATTGTGGAGAGCGCTTCGGTGCCTGGTCGAAGGGAAAGAATTCGACACGTAGCAGCCAGACCGAGCCACGCGGTGACGAAGGTCTTTACGGCCTCGGGCGGCCTCGCACCGCAAGGAAGAGCAGCCCGCCCGCCAGGATTAGAGAACCGGCAACTGTCGGACGGGCATCCAACCGCCCGCTTCACGAGACATTGCGCGCTCCTTCCCCGACCGTAACGGACCAGCATTTTAGCGAAATGGTAACATGAACTCCTCTGCGGGCGGCGCAACGATGAGCCCGGGATCGTGCCAACGGGAGAGATCCCTCTCATGCCCATGCGGACCAACCACTCATTTTCTTCATTGGGATACAGGCGTTCGCTGAATCCGGACGAGGCCAAAAGAGATCACGGCGGACCGCAAGATTTGCAAAGTATCAGCTGCGAATCGTCGCACTTGCGCAGGCACGCCCTTGCGCCCGATATCGAAAACTCGAAGGGCCTGTCAGCAACGAATTCGCGAGCAGCCGTTGAAAAGTTCGTTCCAAAGCGGTCGACGTCTCCAGCGGGAGAACGGGCCCTCCCAGGGCTTGGATCTCCCCGTGGTCGTGCTCCTGCCAACCGGTCAAAGTAGCCTTCTCCGACCCGGCAGTCGGAATCGAGGAAGACCAGCCACTCGCCGCGCGCCCGACCAGCGGCAAGATTGCGCTGGCGGGAAGGGATTTGAACCCGCGGCAATCAAGATTTCAGGGAACAATCGCCGCGATACCTTCGAGATCGGCGAGGATGGCAGGTTTCGGGCGCACAGCGGGCGCCGGAACGACGATCGAATAGCGAGGGAACCCCTCCTCCTCATTCATCGCGGTTCCAGGAAATCGTCCGCTTCGAGGCGCCGGCAAGGCGATACAAAATCACGAAGAGCGGCCCGTGGAAGGAAAGATTCGAACTTCGCAGATTCTCCGCGGCGATTCATCGTGCAACTATCGCCCGCAATGCTTGCCTTGAAAGGACATTTGATCATTTTGCGGCGTCTGCCGGCGCTGATAGCTGATAGGCGATTTTCGCCTCGTCGCACGGAAAGGGTTTTGAAATCACGCCGACCTTCGCCGACTCAAAACGACGCGATCAGGGTTTCCGCGAAAAATGTGACGCTTGACTCAAGATGATCAGCGAACAATTTTTCAGTCATTGCGGAATATTCGGCATTGGCATCTCACCGTCATTGATGTCGCGCCCTCTCCTGACCCTCCTGGTTCCTCGACTGCCTCTTCGTTGGCATACTCGGCTTCTTCTGGCTTCATCAGCCTTCTTCAAACCAAGAGCTTCTCGCCAACTATGCAAAAGTCGCCGATTACGCGAGCGCGGCGATATCTGTCGGCGGGCTTCCCTGGTGGACTCCCAACTATCTCCAGGGATGTTCGCTGGCGTTTCTTTCCCTTTGGCGCCCTGGCAAACCTTGCTCTCCTGGCCGGCGCGCGTGGTGGCAGGACCTATCTCGGAACCAAGCTCGCCGCGCTCGCGTTTCTTTTCCTTTGTCCGTTGACGATGTTTGCCTTTGCGCGGCGTCTGTGCCCCGGGCTCGGGCTGGACCGGATTTTCGTGTGCGGCCGCTTACCTTTTCGCTCCCGCCGGTTCTTCTCCGGCTCCGGACATGTCGAGCACGTCGCGAACGTTCTCGCCTTCGCGATGATTCCCCTGGCCTTCCGAGGTGTCCTGGTTTTTCTCGAGGAGAGGACTGCTTGGAGCGCCATTCAATGCGCGGTGATGAACTCTTTACTCGTCCTGGCCTTATGCAAAAATTGCGGTGATTGTTCTGCCGCTATTGGGCGCCTTCGGCCTTTGGGCATGGATCGCGCGCGCGCATTTCAATGCGCCGTCGGGATGGAATATTCTGATTTGCCTCGCCGCTTTCACCCTGCTGGCCGGCCTGCCAAATTTGCCTGCGCTGCGGGAAACACGCTTCGTCGCCAAATTCGCTTTCGGGCCATTCGAGGGATGGCAAACCACCTACTCCGCAGAGTCCGCGCTGTCATGGTTGGATCGGAACGGCGGATTGACCGGAGCGCGCCCTTCAAGGCAAAGCGAAGTTGCGGCCAGTTCTTCCTATCTGGGGTTGACCGGAATCGCGTGTGCCACTGCCTTGTTCTTTCTTCGAAAACGCGCCGTCTGGCTGAGACCGGACGCGACGGTATTCCGGCTCTTCGTAGCGCTCACTTTTCTTGCGCACTGGCTGGGTCTCGGCGTGAACACGGCTTGGTCGGGGCAGTTCGCGTTCCTTTCGCACTCCGGCCTTGCCTGGGATCCGGCAATCGCAATTTCCTGGGGACTGCTAATCCTGCAGGGAGTCGCGATCTGGATCGTCATTCCCGGGTCCCTCCCGGCACGCCGCGGGCTAACCGCCCTCGCCCTGGTCGTTTACTTCCTGGTTCCAGGTTTCCGCCTCATCGAAAGGTTGCCGCTCTACGGCGGCATCCGCGCGCCTCGCGATTTCTTCGAAATGGGCGGCGTGTTTTGCTTTTCGGTCGCCGCCGGCAATTCCGCCGCACTCCTGGCGGGAGAGATTCGATCGATCGGCGCCCGGATCCGCCACGATTGCGGCCATGCTCGGACTCGCCCCGCGGACTCCGCCAGCGTGGTGACCTCGTTCTTCAAAGGCCCGCTGGATCGCAAAACGTTTGACGATTTTCTCGCTGCCCAGAAATTTCTCAGAACCGGCGCACCGGGGCGTCCTCGCCGCCTACTCCGGCCGCTATTTCTATCTCCTCACTCGCTTCTTTCGGGTCGCGGGCTCGTGACCAGGCCTTCGGCAGCCAATTCATGCTGCGCGGCGTCGCGAGATTGCAACAAGCGCGCCCTGCAGTCCAAGCAGGATTACGCGACCTTTCTGGATATTGCGGGAGTCTCCCATCTGCTCATCGACAAGAAGGATCCCGATACGCCCGTAGAGCCTGCAGGAAGCGTTAAAACTTTCGCTGCGGCCGGTCTCCGAAAACGAGCATTTCGACATCCTGAGAATCCGGACAGCTATTACCCCGCCGCCTTTGCAAAGGATTTTCTGCCATTCGACGAGGCAAGTCGCGCAAAGCGCCAGCATGTCCTGGGCGCCGCCGCTGCAAGGAGTTCCTGCTCTAAGCCGGCCAGGGGCGTCCCCTGCCGACGAAGGCCTCCTGAGGTGGGACGCCAATCTTACTCGCGCCACCAAGATGCGCAAAGCTTCCGCGGACGAGATCAGCCGCAAGAACGCCCAGGAGATCGTCATTCACCCGCCCGCTGAAACCGGTTGGCTAATCATTCCGGAGGCGGCTCATCCGGACTGGAGGGGCGACGCAAGAAAATCGTGTCCTCCAAATCGCGGAAGCCATGGCGCCCTATCTCGCGATCCGGCTCAACGGCACGCCAACCGGCATCCGATTGTCTTCCGCCCGCCATGGTGGGTGTTCGGCGCCTGCGTGTGGACAACTCTTGCGGGCTGGCGTCTCTGCGGCAAGCCTTCTCCCGGCCGGAAAATTCCAGCTGCTGCCCGAAGCCTTTTACGCATGTCTCCCACGATCCGCGGTCCCGCGCAAGACCAGCGCAGGGTTCAAACACGACCTCGGCGGATTCCCGCCGGCAAGGTGCTGGTTGTTATTCCTACCTACAACGAAGCCTCCGGAATCGTGGATGCTCTCGACAAGACTCGCCGCGAGTCCCAAGCTCCGAAGTGCTTGTCGTTGACGACGGCTTCGCCAGATGAGACTGCACGGATCGTTCGATCTCACCCGCTTTCAACCGCCGCCTGCACCTCCTCGAGCGCAGGGGCAGACGCGGGCTCGGAAGCGCCTATAAAGAAGGATTTCGCTGGGCGATCGCGCGAGCATTCGATGCCTGCATCCAGATCGATGCGGATCTCTTCTCACAATCCCGCCGACATACCGCGACTGCTTAGCGCGATCGAGGGCGGCGCGGATGCGGCAATTGGTCTCGATACCTGGGCGGAGTCCGGGTCATCAATTGGCCACAGGACAGGCTTTTCTCAGCCTCGGCGCCTCGAAGCTCGTCCGCGCTCTAACCGGACTGCCTCTCACCGATGTTACGAGCGGCTTCAAGGGGCTATCCGCTGCACGGCGCTTCGGGACTTGGACTGGGGCCGGTTTGTTACCGAGGGGTATGGCTTTCAAGTGGAACTTCATTACTTCTCTTGGAAATCGGGACGCAGGTTGATCGAGATTCCCATCGTATTTTACGGAGCGACGCTCCGGGAGACCGAAAATGACTTTCCGGATCGCACTCGAAGCGGCCCAGCGCGTGCTCCGGCTTGCGATCTTCAAAAAATGAAGCTGAAATGCGCCGGGCACCTTCGTTGATTCCAGCATGCCGATCCAATTGACCGGAACGATCCCCAAGCGTAGCAATTCGCGAGCCCCGCGGAGCGGATCACGCGTTTGGGCGGCACAGGATTGGGCGGTTGGTTTAATTTCCGCGACGGTGAGTTTTTCAATCTACGTCTGGTCCGCGGCGCCCAACGTAACCTTGCAGGACTCCGGAGAATTCATCATTGCTGCCCAACATTTTGGGTGCCGCATCCGCCAGGGTATCCTCCATGGACAGTGCTGACCTGGCTCCTTCTGCGGCTCCCTCTCGGCAATATGGCGTGGAAGTCGCGATTTTCAGCGGGTTCTGCGCCGCGGCGTCGTCGGTCTTTGCGGCGCGTTGCTGTGCAATGCCCAACGATGGTTCTACGGGAGCAAGCTGCGAGGAACCGCCAGGTTTCTGCCGCCAATGGTCGCTTGGCGTTTTCGTTGCTTGGCGTTCAGCCAGTCCATGTGGTCGCAGGCGGTTATCGCCGAAGTTTACGCGTTGCATGCCCTTCTTATCGCCGTGTTCTTACGCCTCCTATTCCTGGACGCGGCGTCCGGAGAGCAACGCGCTAATGCTTGAGTCTCTTGCTTTGGCGCTCTCATTCAGCAACCATCAGCTGACGATTGCTTTGGCGCCTCTTCCTTATCTTCTATCCTTTTGCTTCGGCGGCGAGCATTCCTAGACTGGTTTTCGCAGGCCTATTGACTCTCTTGCTCGGCTATCTGGGTTTTGCAATCCTGTCGAGGAACGTCATTGTCCTCAAGACGGGAATAAGGTTCTTCTTACTGCGTCGCGCTGGCATTTGTTCTTTCCCTTTGGCTGCGCAATTTTCGCGTCCGCTGGAGATTGATCGCCTACCTTCCCGCTGGCGGTAGCAGCCGGGCTCCTTCCTTACGCTTACATGCCCTTCGCCTCTCAAACCAATCCGCCCATGAACTGGGGATATACGCGCGACGTCGAAGGTTTTTTCTTTTCGATCGACCGCTCAATACCCCGGTAGTCTTTCGGATCTCACCGTGAGATCCCTGGGCCGATTGATGGGGACCGCGCAGCCAAAGAGCGACAACACGACTCGCGATCCGCCGGCCAGCAGGCAAGGCGGCTTCCAGCGCGCGAGTTGTGGGTGGATTTTTCCTCCGGCAGCTGATCAAAGCCATTCTCGATCGTCGGTTTGCTCGGGTATTTTGTCTCGTTTCTGTTCTTGTTCGGCTCTTCGCTTCCCAAGCGCGCATGGATCTATTTTCTTCATCTGGCGTTTGCTCTTCGGCGTTTCTGCAGCCTTTGCTAGCGGAGTCAAGGATTGACAACGCGGGCTGGTGGACGCAGATGCCGTTTCACACCTTACACAAACCTGATCTTTGCGTCGCTTCTGGCCTCGGAGTGGGACTCTCGTTCGCCAGATTAATGCAAAACCGCTCCTACGTCTTCTGGCTTGCCCGGGTTGCTGCGCCGTCTCCCGATCCTGGCCTTTGCGAGAAGCGAACCCTCCCTGCAGCCAGCGGGATCATTGGTTCGGCTGGATGTATCGGGCACGACATGCTGAAGCGATCTGCCGCCCGGAAGCGTGATGGTTGGCGGCAGCGATCCTGGACGCTTCGTACCAACATACATGATCTTCGGAGAAAGCGGGCAACCTGCCAAACAAGCGGGACCCGTCCTTCGACCGCCCCGATCTCTATATCATCACGCAGAACGCCCTGGGCGAGAAGAACTACATGAAATATCTGCGGATCAATACAGCTCGCAGCGCCCGGCGCTTTCAACCGCCTTCGAACGATGGTTGGGGCGCGACAGTGCCTATCCCCCAAAGCCTTCTCACCCTGCCGACCGGACACGATACGGTCCAGGAACTCCTTGACGCCGCAAAGCGGCAGGATCGCGAACTCTGGTAGAGAACGGACGCATCGACGTGTTTAGTGCGATGCTTAGATGGCTCTGGGAAAAGAATCGTGACGAACACGAGTTCTTCATCGAAGAGAGCTTTCCGATACGTTGGACTTATGACTACGCGATACCGGCACGGGCTGATTTATAAGCTCAACAGGACCAAGCTGGAATCGCTTCCGCTGGAGACCGTCGAGAAGCGACTTCGCCTTCTGGCGGGATTATTCAGCCCGCCTCCTCGCTGACGCCAATTTCAAGAACGATTACGACGCGCAGCGTTCCTTTTCCAAATTGCGGCAAACCCTCGCCAACATCTATCGCCATCGAGCAATGTCCGCTGAAGCGGAGCGCGCTTATCGGGAGGCTCTGGTCTCTGGCCGGGAAACCCGGAAGCGATCGCCGCGCTCACATTCTATCTTTGGGATCGCGGAGCCTTCGACGAGGCGATCGCTTAGCGACGCCGGCCCTCGAGGGCGACCCCGACAACATCGATCTGTGGCGGCTGCGGATTTATGCGGAAAAGCGGAAAGAGACTGCGGGAGAGATTCGAGTGCTCGCGGAAAGGCTGGCCAATCAACCAAGGAACCGCGAGGCGGTTCGCCGCCTGCTCGATTTGTATTCCAGCGTGGGAGAAACAAACAAGGCCGGCCCCTCGCCGATCAAGCTCTGGGCGACTTTTTCCGACGATGCCGAGATGCTACGGGCTCTGGCCAAATACTATGAGAGTCACGCCGAGCTTTCCAAGACTTGGGATGTCGTGAAGCGGCTGACGGTTGTTGAACCTTCGAACGTTCAGAATTATCTGGTTCTGGCGCGCATAAGCTTCGCCCAGAACCGGAAGAAGGATTTCTACGATGCGGCGACCCGCGCGATCAAACTTGGCGGTCCTTCTCTTCGCAAAGCCTTGGTTTCCGACCCGGCATTCGCAACCTGGAGAAGCGATCCGAATTCGAAAAAGCTAAATGAAACGCAGCCGTTCGCGCAGGACTGATCAATCTGCGGAAGGCTCCTGACGGGCGGACAAGCGCAAAAGGGATTTCGATCCCCATAGACGTTATCGATGCGGCGCCACCGCTGGACCAGAACTTGTGCTCCTTGAGCCACTGGTGCCGGGATAGCTGCGCAGTTCGCGGCCATAGGAGTGCGACCATGAGTCGGAGGCGATCGACAAGGCAGTGTGAGGAGCGTTCTTCAGCGGGTTGTCTGGTCCGCGAGAATTCACCGCGCTCGATCGCGCAAAGCTCGCCGTGAATCGCAATCATCGCGTCACAAAATCGATCCAGCTCACGCCTTCGATTCGCTTTCCGTCGGCTCAATCATGAGCGGTGCCTGGCACGGGCCAGCTCATCGTCGGCGCGTGAAAACCATAATCGATGAGCCGCTTGGCGACATCCTCAACCTCCACGCCGGCCCGCTGCCTTCCAATCGCTGTAGGTCAAGAATGCACTCGTGCGCCACCCGCCCGTTGCGGTCCTTGGTAAAGGATTCGGAAAATAGGGCTGACAGCCGAGTGGCGATATAGTTCGCGTTTAAGAATCGCGACGCTTGTCGCTTCGAGCAGTCCGTCCGCCGCCCATCATGGCGATATACATCCATGAGATCACCAGAATGCTTGCGCTTCCCAGGGCGCTTCGGCGATCTCGCCAACTCGAATGAAGGACTCCGGGCGCCTATCACCGAGTGGAGCAGGCAAAAATGGCGCGAGGCGTTCGACGACGCAAATCGGCCCCACTCCGGGGCCTCCTCCACCGTGCGGGATGCAGAAAGTTTTGTGCAGATTGAGATGACAGACGTCCGCGCCGATATCCGCAGGGTCGGCAGAGGCCGACCTGGAGCATTCATGTTCGCGCCGTCCATATAGACCAGAGCCTCCGGCCGCGTGTATCATCGCGCAGATCTCGTCGATCGATTCCTCGAAAACGCCGTGGGTGGACGGATAGGTGACCATCAGAGCCGCGAGGTCTCTCCGTGATGCGCTGCGATCTTCGTCTCGAGATCGGCGCGATCGATGTTGCCGCACCGAATCGCACGCAACCGGGACGACCCGCATCGCCAGCCATCGCGGCGCTTGCTGGGATTTGTGCCATGTGCCGAAGTCGGAATCAGACAGACATTTCGCCTGGTGTCGGCCTACGCGACTGATGGTATGCGCGGATGACGAGCAGGCCGGCGTACTCGCCTTGGGAGCCGGCATTAGGCTGCAGGGAAACCGCAGCGAAACCGGTGATCTCTGCCAGCCACCGCTCCAGTTGCCGCGAAGAGCTCATGATATCCCTCGGCCTGGTAGAGGGGCGCAACGGGTGAATGTCCGCCAACCTTGTCCCAGGTCACCGGAAGCATTTCCGCCGCGGCGTTCGAGCTTCATCGTGCAGGAACCGAGCGGGATCATCGACGTGGTCAGCGAAAGATCGCGCGATTCGAGACGCGCGGATGTAACGCAGGAGTTCCGTCTCCGTATGATAACTGTTAAAGACCGGATGATTAAGAAACTCCGACTCGCGCCTTAAAGTCCGCTGCCGATGACTTCCGACCGGCTCGACGTTGACGGCGCGCCTGGATCGAGATCGAATACCGGCAGGAGCGACCGAAATGTCCGGCATCGTGTCGTCGAGCGTGAGGCTGATGGCATGATCGTCGATCTTGCGAAGGTTGATGCCATTGGCAGTCGGCGCGCTCGAGGAGGTGATCCGCTCGATCGCCGAGCGAGCCAGACCCGAATCGTATCAAAGAACGGACCCGGATGCACCGCCCAATCTTGCTCTTTGAGTGCCCCAGCTAAGCCTGACAGGTCGTCCGATGGATCCTCGGCCGCGATGGACTTGCAGTCCCTTCGGACCGTGATAGACCGCATACATCGACGCCATCGACCGCGAGCAGCACCTGAGCCGTGCAGATGTTGCTGGTCGCTTTTTCGCGGCGAATGTGTTGTTCGCGTGTTTGCAGCGCCGAGGCGCAGCGCCAGGCGACCCTCCGCATCGCGCGAAACGCCCACGAAGCGCCCGGGCATTCGGCGTTTGTGTTCATCTCGCGTGGCCAGGAAACGCGGCGTGCGGGCCGCCATAGCCGAGCGAGACGCCGAATCGCTGGGCCGAGCCGACGACGATGTCCGCCTCCGTATTCGCCCGGCGGTTTGATCAAAGTAAGTGCCAGCAGGTCGGCAGCCACGATCGCCAGCGCACCTCCGCATGCGATGAGGTCGATGATCGGGCCGAGATCGTGGATCACCCCATCGGTGGCCGGATATTGAATCAATGGCTCCGAAGACGGTCTCCGAAGTAAAATCCCAGATTGGTCCGTATGATCAACCGAATCCCCAGCGGGATGGCGCGGGTCCGGAGCACGGCAATCGTTTGCGGATGGCAATCATCGGCGACGAAAGAAGGCGCCATGCCGCCCTTGATCGCGTGCGCCATGGTCATGGCTTCAGCGGCCGCCGTCGATTCATCGAGCAAGGGAGGCGTTCGAAATTTCCATCGCCGTCAGAGTCACACACCAGGGTCTGAAAATTCAAGAGAGCTTCCAAACGCCCCTGCGCGATCTCCGCCTGATAAGGGTGCAGCGCAGGTACCAGCCCGGATTCTCCAGGATATTGCGGCGAATCACCGCCGGCGTGTGGCAGTTCGCGTAGCCCATCCCGATCAAGGACTGTCGGACATTGATTCTTATCCATCATCGCGCGCAAGAGTGCCGGAGCGCTTCCTCCTCCGAACGGGCCGCGGGCAAATCCATCGCGTGCGCGATCAGCCGAATGCTTCTCCGGAATCGTCTGAGTGATGAGGTCCTCGAGTGACGCCGTCCCGAACGGTGCGGACCATTTCCTCGATGTCCTCGGGCGAAGGTCCAATGTGCCTGCGGACGAACGGCACGGCGCTCATTTCTGAGATCTGGGCGCGATAAGCCGCCGCGTCCAGCAGGCCGCTGAGCTCGGAAGAATCTGCGATCCTGATCTTGAAGATCCATCCCGCGATCCATAGGGCTCCGTATTGAGCAACGACGGGATTCTCAGGCTAGTGCCTTCGTTGGCTTCAACGATATCTCCCCGACTACGGGAGCTGTAGATGTCGCTTGCCGCCTTGACGGACTCGACGACCGCCGCGGGATGCTTCTTGCGCGAAGACCTTGCCGCCGACTTTCGGGCGTTTCCAGCGAAGACGATGTCGGTCAGTTCAGCCTGGGCATGATCCGAAATGCCGACGGTGCCGACATCGCCGTCGACGCGAATCCATTCGTGCGTTTCGGCGAATTTCAAATCGTCGGGAACATTCGTGACCATGGCTTGTAAAATGGCTTCCTGACGACAGCCGGCCCGGTACGGCGCGGCCGCGGACCTCAATCTCCAAATCCTGCCCGATCTTGGCAAGAGGGAACGGCAGATACGCCAAGGGCGATCCCGCAACCAAGGGCTTGGCGAGAGCGCCCCGCTGGTGGTCTCTGCGACATCCTGCTCCTCCCGCAATCACCGTGTAGTGCGCCCGAATCGGTGGCGACTTCTCGTGAACGCGGATCGCCGACAAGCCTTCTCCGAGCCCGTGCCGCTCTGCTGGGCGTAGAGAGAGCATCGCGACCGGCGAAGTGTCCTTTGCCGAAGTCAACGAAGAACGCCGAGCCCTGCTTCCAGGGCGTGTGCACTACCGGCGAGAGGTCCGAACCATTCAGCGGATAGCACATTTCGAGCCGCAAGAGTGTCTCGCGCTCCAAGTCCGCAGGGTTTCGCTCCCGGCGGACGACGAAGGAGATTCCAGAACGCGAATGGCTTCATCCGAAGCGGGAACTATCGACCTCGAAGCCCGGTTCGCCGGTATACCCGGTGGTCGCCGCGAAGACGCGCGACCCGCGTCTTGCCGGCCACTCGGATTCTTCGCCGCGCGAAGATCGTTGCGCTCGAATTCCGTGATCCGGTTTCTGCGCTGCCGTCCCATTTCGGGAAGAGAACGCCTTCGACGAAAACATCCGGCGAACGGGGTCCTTGCACCGCAAGCGCCGCATAGGCTTCGCTGCAGATTTACGAGCTGCAAGACGTTCAGTCGGCACCGTCTGCGAATGTGCTTTCGCAGCCAGGCGAAGTCCTCGTCGATCTTGGCGGCATTGACAATCAAGAGAAATTCGTGAGCTGCCCGTGCGTGTAGACGATGAGATCGTCGATGATTGCCGCCGTCGCTGATTCAGCAGAAGCGAATACTGCGCTTCGCCTTCCTCGAGTTCGGTTACCGGAGTTGGTCAGCAGCGTATCCAGCGAGCGCAAGCGGCTTCGCGGCCGCGGACGAGGAATTCGCCCATGTGAGAAATATCGAAAATGCCGCAGTTCTCGCGAACTGCCCGGTGTTCTTCGAGGATGCCGCCGGTATTGAACCGGCATCTCCCACCCGGCGAAGTCCACCATTTTGCCCCGGCGCTCCACTGGACACGTGCCTATCGTAAAGCCGCCGCGACGCGCGGAAAATTCATCAGACGTGCAAAGGCGGTTCATCGTCTTCTTTTCTGGTCTTCAAAATTCAGATAGGTGTAGGTGGAGAGGCATTTTTCGTAATCATCGAGCACACGCATCGCCTCGCTGGGCTTGAGCCGATCGCTTTTGATGGCCGCATCGACCTGCGACTTCATGCGGCGCGCTATTTCGTTTGTATCCCACTGGGTCAAGGAAAGGACCTGGCCGATAGTGCTGCCAGGCAGGACTTCCTCGACGTAATAGCCGCAGTCCTCGTCCTCATCCAGATAGATGTGCATCTCGTTCACTCGTCCGAAGAGATTGTGCATGTCACCCATGATGTCCTGATAAGCGCCCACGAGAAAAAGCCGATGTAATACGGTTCGCCCGGCTCCCAGCGGTGCAAAGGCAGAGTTTCCTTGACGTCTTGCAGGTCCACGAACTTGCTCACTTTGCCATCCGAATCGCAGGTGATGTCGACAATGGTAGCGTTGCGGTCGGGAAGCTTGTTCAGTCTGTGAATCGGCATGACCGGGAACAAGCTGGCCGAGCGCCCAATGGTCGAGGAGCGATTGAAAGACCGAGAAGTTGCAAAGGAACTGGTCACCCAGGGCGACCTCCATCTCCTTGACCTCTTCGGGAATGTAGCGCATGCCTCGAAACATCGCGACGACGGCTCCGGCTATTTGCCAATATACGGTTTCGATTTTCGCCTTCGCTCGCAGATCGAGCAGTCCTAGAGTCGAACATAGCCTGGGCGCGTTCGCGTATTTCGTGGGCGTCATGAAGGTTCTCCGAGGCGATTCTTTCTGCCGAGGTTTTCGAAGATCTCGACGATGTCGTGCACGATCTGAGGGACAGTCGTTCGTCGCTTCAATTCTTTCGCCGTCGGGACTTTTCTCGATCGAGCCAAAGGCTTCGACGATGAGCACAGAATGATGAGCGACGATCGCACGACCGCTTTCGCTCACGATGGTGGGATGAGGAACGCCCTCCGCGTCGCAAACCTCCATGATACTGTAGACGATGTCGCGAGCATACTCATTCAGCGAATAGTTCGTTGGAGCTGTCGAATGTCGTCCGGGAACCATCGTAGTCGACACCAAGACCTCCTCCGACATCCAGATAGCCCAACTCGTGGCCCATCTTTTGGAGCTTCGAATAAAAGCGCGCCGCCTCCTTGGTAGCACGCTTGATCGTTCCAATATCGGGAACCTGCGAACCGACATGAAAGTGCACGAGCTTGAGCGCCTGAGCTAGACCGGCCTCGGTCAGCAAGTCGCTGGCAGCGACGAGCTCGGCCGTGGCCAGACCGAACTTGGCGTTTTCTCCTCCGCTGGTCGCCCATTTCGCCGGCGCCCTTCGAGAGCAGGCGCACGCGAAAGCCGACGTACGGTTCCACCTTCATCTGGGCGGAGACCTTCAGGATATGCGTCAACTCCTCGAGCTTCTCGACAACCATGAATAACGGTTTTGCCCAGCTTTCGTCCAAGCAGAGCCGTGCGGACGAAGTCAGTGTCCTTGTAGCCGTTGCAGATGATCAGGCTCTCATGATCCTCATGAAGGGCCAGCGCCGCCATGAGTTCCGGCTTGCTGCCCGCCTCGAGACCAAAATGCCAGCGCTTCCCGGCGTCGAGGATCTCTTCGACGACTTCGCGCAACTGGTTGACCTTGATCGGAAAGACGCCTCGGTAGACGTTGCGATAGCCCATGGTCTCGATCGCCTCGGCAAAGGCCTGATTGATGGTCTCGACACGATCGCGCAAGAGATCGTGAAAACGCACTGTCAAGGAGAAGCCGAGCTTGCGGCGTTTTGCCTCCGCGACGATCTCCATCAGATCGATCTTTGGTCGCTCGACCGGTTGGGCAAAACCACCATGTCGCCCTTCCGATTCACGGTGAAGTATCCCTCGCCCCAGCGGTCTACGTTGTAGAGGGAGATGGCGTCTTCTCGGCCGAAATCAGGCATGGTCGCGCGCAAATATCAGCGTGATGCCCGAAAATCCAATCCCCATTTTCCGCGTTGGCGAAAAAACGTTACTTATGTTTGCCTTGTTCCCGGCGACAAGGAGATTGAAACCGTGACCAACGTGCGGAAAACTTTAACGATGATGCTATTTGAACTGGGATGGCAGCTTCTTGTCATCCTTCTGCTTGTCTGCGCGAACGGGTTCTTCGTGGCGGCGGAGTTCGCTATTGTTAAGATCCGGGCCAGTCAGCTCAAGCCTCTGCTAAAGTCAGGGGATTGGCGGGTCCCCATGGCGCTGAGAGCGGTCAACAATCTGGATGCCTGCCTTTCGGCCACTCAACTTGGAATTACTCTCGCCAGCCTCGGGCTTGGCTGGTTGGGAGAGCCGTTCTTGGCACAGTGGTTGCAGCCGGCGTTTGCCTTCTTGGCGTGACCAGCGTGCCGTTTGCAGCACTCGCTGGCGTTTGGAGTGGCGTTCACCTGATTACCTTCCTCCATATCGTCCTGGGAGAGCTCGCTCCGAAATCATTGGCCATTCAACGGCCTAAGGGAGTGTCTCTGTGGGTTGCGGCTCCCCTGCTGATCTTTTACTACATTTTCTATCCCGTTCATCTACGTCTTAAACGGGACAGCAAACATGTTCCTCCGCTGGGCGGGCTTGGAGCCTGCTTCCGAAAGCGAACACGCTTCTCCGCCGACGAGCTGGAGTACGTTCTCAGCCACTCCAGGCATATTCACCCCGGTGACGCGCTGATCAACAAGATCATGGTCCGTTCGCTGCGTCTGCGCGATGTCACCGCGCAGCAGGTGATGCTTCCGCGGACACAGGTGGTTGCGCTTTGGGTGGACAAGAGCATCGATGAGAACCTCAGGATTGCGCAAAAGAGCGGTCATAGTCGATATCCCGTCTGCGAGGAATCGCTCGACAACGTGCTTGGAATGGTCCTGATCAAGGAATGGCTCTGGCAAATTCAAGCGTTGGGAGAACAGTCCTCGTTTCAACCGCTGATGCGCCCTGGTCTTGACCTTTTTCCCGATGACACCGCTTACCGACAATGATGGAGCTGTTTCGTTCGTCGCGTCGTCACCTGGCGGTCGTCATTGATACCAACGAAGCGATGCTCGGGATCGTCACCTTCGAGGACGTCCTTGAAGAAATCGTCGGAGAGATCCGCGACGAACTCGACATCGAGACGAGGCCCGATCTTCGAGCCAAACCGAGCAGCTCTATCGTGGTCGACGCGTCCCTTGCCCATCCGCGAACTCCGCGCGGAGACCGGTTGGAACTTTCGAGTATCAGCCGCGGGAGACCGTCGGCGCATGGCTCAAGCGAAACGCTGGCCGGATCGCTGCAACGCAGATGAAAATCTGCGCGGTCAGGCGAGTTCGAGGTAACCGCCTTGCAGACGCATGCCTCCGGCGTGCGCAGGGTCCGCATTACCCGCCTCTCGGCGGAACGAACTCGAAGCGCTGGAAACCGAAAAAGAGCGTTGTCCGAAGAATGAGGACCCGTCCGATCGTCTCTCCCGCGCAAGCGCCATGAATGAGATCCCAACGCCTTCCAGTATTGCGTAGACGGCGCTTCGTTGCTGATAAACGAGCCGGCAATCGGATTGGAAGTTTTTCTTCCCTGGCACTTGCGAGTCGACTTCGGGTTGGTAGCTCAATGGTAGAGCAGCGCCCTTTTAAGGCGTTGGGTTCTGGGCCTGAGTCCCGGCCAACCCGCTTCTCTGTAAAGGCCGAATATCCTGGATGTATAAAGGCTCTGGCGGGCGGAATCCCGATATGCAAAGGAGATTTGCGGGAAAAGCACTGGAAAAGCACCAGTGAGCGGTTTTTTATTGGCGCTTTATTGGCACTGAAAAAGTGAAATCCCCGCGGACAAACCACGACAAAGGTTAAGCTCCCGCTCTGATGGACGAAGACCTGCATGATCAAAATTACGATTTCGCCTCTTTGGCGTGTTCCTCGCCATTCGCCCAGAGCGTTGGCTAAGTGGATGGCAACCTTGGCTCGGGCGTCTCTTTAACCGCTTCAATTCGCGCAAGTAGCCTGCGGAGTGTGCTATGGTGGCCAGCGTAATCGAAGAGCTAGCGCCGCTCCTGCGACTGGGGATCAATCATATCGTTGGGTTTGTTATCTTCAGGCGACGGAACGAGAGTTGCAATGCAACGAAAAGCTGCGCTATACGGGTCTGTTTCCATACTCCAGAGCCTACGTCTCAAAAGGGTGAAGCATTCAAATTCTCCTTGATCTTCCAACCGATAAATCAAAATGAACGCTCTTGCAGTTGCACAACGATATTTCGACGCTTGGATCCATCGAGATGCCGATGGAATCATCGCTGTTTTCACTGAAGACGGAACCTATAGCGATCCGACAGCTGGTCAGGTCTCCGCAGGAAGCTACCGCTGACTACGCGAGAGGGCTCTGGGATGCCTTCCCCGATCTGACGTTTGAAATAATTAGTAAGGCTCAGACAGGCCCGGAATCTGTCGCCGCGCAGTGGGTTATGCGCGGCACAAATACCGGCTCACTGCAGGGCCTTCCGCCCACCGGTCGGTCGGTTGAGGTTCCAGGAGCCGATTTTATTGAGATCGAGGAGACAAGATACGCTCCGTGCAAGGCTATTTTGACTCACGGGCTGTGCCTGACCAGCTTGGCCTCCAAGTTGTGGTGCAGCCGAAGGCCATCGGTCCATTTTCCTTCGGAATAAGCACCGTCGGCGCAAACGGGCAAAAACATCAAACCGGGCGCCTTTAGTGTCACCATGCTCGAAGCCCGTTCCGATGAGGAAGTGGAACAGATTCGCGAGATCAGTCGGGAAATCGTGAGCGAGATGCTTGAGATGCAGGGCTTTATTGGCTGGACGGGAATGACCATTGGTCATCGCATGATGACTGTGACCGCCTGGGAGACTCCGGAGGATCCCAGACAGATGTATAGGAGGGGTAGACACCCCGAAGCCGTGCGCAAGTTCCATGGCCGGAGCTGACCGCCGGCGGGATGACTAGCGTATGGAGTTCAGGACGGTTCAACACATTTGTTCGCTGTCCGGCCTGTGCACGAATGGTCAACCTCGAAAAGATAGGTGCGCACATGCTTTTTTCAGTGTGGCGAGGGCATTACCGGGGGCTTTACCGTATTGGCAATTTCCTTTTCGAGCCCGTGGAAGAAGCAGGTCTCATGAATCAATCAGGACACGACCGTCTGAAAACGATGATTTAGGGCTTGAGTAGCCCAACAATCCATTCAGCTCGGCGACCCTCGGGAAGCGAGCGCAGCTTGATCGTTGCGAGGGTGGCGACAACGCTAGCGCCGGGATCGCCACGACCAGGCCTGACACTCGGACCATTGTTCCGGGCCGTTTCGAAAAGCGTCTGCGTGGCTCGCCGTAAACCTTACGCGTGCCAATCTTCACTTGGGGCATAACCGGCACTTTCACGGCCGTAACACCGGTTCGAATCCCGTTAGGTCGCCACCTGCTGTAAAACCAGCACATCCGCATGAATACAGGCTCTGAGGCGATCTCTAGCGATACGCACCGAAATGCACCAAGATGCATCACTGGTCGAGACAAAGGCCCGACCTTCGATAAGAACGACGGTGGCTCCATCATCTTGAACGGCTCCATCGCGAGCATCAAAGGCTTCCCTGCCTTCGGCGTTTACAGCGCAAGCAAAGCGGCTGTCCGCTCGTTTGCACGGACCTGGACCACGGACCTCAAGGCTCGCAACATCCGTGTCAACGTGCTCAGTCCCGGCACCAGCGATTACCCTGCGCCTTCTAGAGCCTCCCGGCAAGGAAGCGACTTCCCGCCAATAAAGCCGCAAACAACTCCTCCGTTCGCCCTTGAAGCGCCGCATCAAAGTCGTCCCTCTCATCTTTTTCCGAGCAGCAGACACACAGAAAATGTCCGCCTCACATCGTTTTTGGAGCGTAGTGAAAACGACCATTTCCATTAATGACAATACCTGCCTGCACAACGCCTCTTCGTTCCTCCAAGTCTCGCTTCTCACGCTCTGAACGGTATTCCCTTCTTGAGGAATTATTGTCCCCATCTGGCGTTGGATGGGCCGCCAGGATGATCATTTGCGCCGCCCCGAGCGCTGGGCGTGCGGACCGATCTCGACGGTCTTCCGGCGTTGTTGCGAGATTTTTCTTCACCGTGCTCGGCGAAACGCCCGTGGTAGTTTCTGGACGATTTTTTCGCGGGTGCCAAAACCTGGTTCGCATTCCCGATCACTCGGAAGCATCAGCTTTGAGATTTCGTAGTTTGCAGGACCCTTAGGAACCGATCGGTGATTACCGCCGCCGCTCCAACCTCCCCGCCACCTCGTCATCCACGAAATACGCCACCACGCGAGCCTGCTTGTTCGTCCCCAGGATTCGGCGCCGTGCAGGTTGCGCTTCGAGACATCGACTGGATCGGCTGCCACCGTGCCCGTGCCGATCGGAAACCACCCATGCGAGATCGCCGGTGCAACGCCCGCGCTCACCGTGGCTGTCATGAAACCTGTCGCGCCGCTTTGCTGTCACGCTCGAAGGCGTCACTGTCACCGTCGCCGTCGGAGTCACCTGAATCACCGCGGTCCCGCTTTGCGCCGATTGGCCTGGTTCACCGCCGCTGTGCCGTCACCTGGTCGCTGTTGCGATGGTCGCCGGCGCTGCGTAGGTACTGGCCGGCGCTCCATCCGGAAGTGATCTGGCCGATATTCGGCGACAGCGTCCAGCTCACGGCCAGCGCGTTGCCGCTCGAGTCCGTGCAAGCAAGCGACCGCCTTCGGCCAGGCGCCAACGAGGCAAGCGCCGGGCTCAACGTGCCGACGCCCTGCGCCGCTTGCTCGAAAAATGAGCACCATCGCGCTGCCGGTGCGGCTCGGGCTCGACTGCTTGACCGGTGGCAATCACCACGACGATGGCCTCAATCATTGCCGGCGCGCCATGCCGCCCGCGCTATCGGAAGCCTACCTGCGGCGCGATCTCCCATAAACATCACTGCTCGCCTGGCCGGCAGCAGCGAATTCCACCGTCGCGTCAGCGATGGCGAGTTTGTCGACCAAATCGCGACTGGCTAATCATACCGCCGCGAGGTTGAGATCGCCCGGCAGCGCGGCATCGGTCAGGCTAATCACGTGGTCTACCGGGAATAGTAGGTTAGCCAGCGCGCGAACGTGTTCACTGGAAGGCAGCTGGAATGAGTTGAACACCGTTTGTAGATTGTTTGAGTCCGTTCAGACGCCAACATTAGGGAACCGCGAATTGGCCAAAGAGCTGTTGCAGCCAATTGGGAGCACATTAACTTCTGGCCGACGGAAACCGTGCCTGAGCCTGGGAACGCACTTGACTTAAGTCACTGGTCTACGCTGGGGTTTACTCGAAAGAAGGATGTAGCTCACCTGAGGGTTGCCTGGTCATTCAGTCTCCACTGATACCCCGGCCGTGCACCGCCGACCAGTAGTGGTCAGCTGGCAGCCCAGCTCGCCGAGAGGCTGCCTTGCGACGCGGACACCGTGAAGCCATCTAGTGGAATGACGACCGCCTGCGGATTGGCGTCCGGAGTCGCTCGACCACGGTGGCCCATTCGGCGGCTTGCTGGAGGGGCCCGTAGCTGACGCTGCCGCCGCTACCCCGGGTTGACCACACATCTCCCGATTCGCTGCCTGTCCGCATTCCCACTGACCAAGAACCATTCAATCAGGTGCGAGCTATTGAACAGCACGCGCGCCGAGACCTCAGCGCTGCGCATGGCCGACCGGAATCGGGTATCGTCGACAGGTTGCACCGAGCCAGCGCTACCGTTGGTCTGAATGAGCAGCAGCACACAAGAGCCGGGAGGAACCGGCTTTCTGGGCTGCGGGCGAACTCTGAAGTCCGTGGGTTGTGTTATGGCGCTTCGGCACCCAGTGGGAGCGATTGGTGCCGATCGAAAATCTCGTCTCGTTGTTAGCGGCGGTGGTCTCATCGTTGGTGGCCCAGCGCTGCGCTCAGCACCGAGGCTGGATCCACCCGCTGGATCTTCGGCGCATAGGCCGCCGTGCCCAAGTCCGCCACCAGCGATCCCAGCGGTGTCCTTCACGTCCATTTTCGCCAGCGCGCGGCCTGCAGCTGACTTTTTTGGCGAATCCGATCGCGTTCTGCACGGCGTTGTTCTCAGCCGAATGCATCAACGATCCTCGCACCAGCTCCATGTCCAGCGTCGCGTTCTGGGCTTCCGGCCTCCTGGAAACGATAGCGCTCCGGCGGACCGAGCACCACGTCAAGGAGCCAGAACCGCGATTCATGTTGAGGATGAGCCGCAGCGGCATCGCCGGGCTGGTCGGACCGTTGCGCAGATATTGCTGAAACAGCAGGCATTCACTTGCGGGAGGCCTGGCGAAGCAGACGGCATCATCCCAACGTTGGTAGTCGACACGCCCGATCCCCTTAATCGTTGATGTCGGGGACACAGCGCGATCGCTGACTCCCCAAACCCGCCGCCTTGTCATCCACAAGGCGCACGACACCACGGTGACAGCGGAGTTCTTTGCCGATGGCCCGCGGCGCCGTGGATCGCCTTGCCCGGATTGAGAGGTCCTGCGACAGTGCCCGCGCCAATCGGATAGATGGCCCAGCAGACATCGGTGATGTCCCCAGCGCTCGCCGTGGTCAAAGCCAACGTCGCGCCAGCCTTGACGGTCGCCGTGGCGAGTCATCGCGGACCGTCGCCAGCGGCGTTACCCGAATCACGCGGGCCACGCCGCTTTTGACGAATCCGAATGGTTCTTGGCCGTCGCGGCCATCAGTGGCGGAAGCAATACTCGAAGGCGCGGTGTAGATGTCCAGACCGGAAGCTCGCGAAAAATTCAATGGACGTTCGGCGACAGCGTCCAGTCCACAGTGGCGACTTGTTGCTGCGTCGGCAGCTGAGTGCCGTGTAAGCGTCGTCCTGGAGTCACCAATGACGAACCCCGCGCCACTGCGACCCGCCCGCCGCCGACTGCTGTAGACCAGCACCGCCATGGCACTGCCAGTGACGCTCGGATCGACTTGCTGATCGCCGTCGCCACGATCACCTGCGCTTCGGTGATGGACGCCGGGGCCGTGTAGAGGCCGGTGAGAAATCGAGCCGAGTCGCGATTGATCTCCCAGGAGAATGCCGCAGCGCCTGCCTGAAGCTTGAACTGCGCGGTCTCGCTCGGCGCGATGGAACTTGCGCTCGCGGTCACCTCAATCGGCGCGGCCAGGCTACCTGACAAGCAGAGATCCGACTTACGCCCACCTTCCTCAGGCTCATCACGCTTACCGGGAACAGCAGGTTTGCCAGCGCGAATGTGTTCACCGAAGGCAGTTGGAAATGTCGAAGACCGGCAGCAAAGCGTTGTGCATGCCATTGATGAAAATGTCTGGAAGCTTGAAAGCCCCAAACAGTAACCGGGCGACAGCCGCGCCCCCGGCGCGTCCGCCTGCGCCACGTTCGTCGTCCCCTTCCCGGGAAAGGTCACCACGTCCGAAACCGAGTCGACAACTGTCGCGTTTGCAGCGAATAAGGGACCTGAACCGTCGCCCGGTCGGTTAACCACACCGGGCCCGCTCCCTCCCTTAATGCCCTGAAAACTGCGTCCAATCGCCCAATTCGCTGAGCATTCAGCGAAACGCTGTGCCGTTGGCGGTTGTTGCACGGTAAATCCAGCCAGCGGCACCACCACCTTCGCTGGGTTCGGCCTAGATAGCCCCTGCCGCGGTGGCCTCGGACCAAACCGGAAGCGTTCGACGGGCTTAGGTCTGGTCGCCACACTCCGGTGTCCACCCCGCCGCCGCGGCCCACAACCGTCCAAGCGCCGTTGTTCTGGCTCGCCTCAAATTTGGTGCCCAGACTCGCAAACCCGTTATTGGCGCATTTCTACCATCAACCCACCAAACAATGCCTATCCGGAGACCAGCAGCGCCGCCGAGTGATTGTCAGATCGCATTTCGTCAGCGGCGCAATGGCCCCTCTTTTCCGCTGGTCTTGATTAGACCACGACGCACGCGCTGCCTGAGTTCGGCGTCTGCTGCGTCATGAAAACAAAAACCTGGTCGGCGTCAGGCAAGCCGCACGTTCCCGGGCGCGATTGCCCTGATGGGGAACTGCGTGGCGTTGCTGAAACATGTCTGAACTTAATGCCGATTGCTGTGCTCAGCACGACTTCGGGTCCACACCGGCGAGATCGCAGGCGTGTAAGCTTATCGCGCTTCCAATCAACACTTCATCTCCAACTGTTTCTTCGCCGGGCGCGTCTTCTGGAAGCGACAAAGGCCGGTAAGTTTTGACTTTGCCGATCCACCGCGTTCTGCACGGTGTTATAATGATCAGTCGCGACTGCCGAGCCTCGCACCAGTTCCATCTCCAGCGTCGCGTTCTGGCTCGCCCGAAATGACAGCTCTGGCGACCGAGCACCACGTCGAGGGAGCCGTGAACTGCGATTCGGCGTTGAGGACCACGGCAAAGGCATTGCCGGACTGGTCGGGCCGTTTTGCAGGTATTGTTGCAGCGGCAGGCTGTTCGCTTTTGAGGTTCATCGCGCAAATCGCGTCCTTGCGCCGTTGGTCGCCGGAGCCGTCTTGCACGCTGCGTCAACGCGGTGTTGGTGGGGCATAGGGGCTAACGTTTATTGGCAGCCAGGCGGAGGCGGCGTGCGGCTTGGTGGCCAGGGTATCGAGCATCAGCTCGACACCGCCGCCGATGTAGCCGGGATCGCGTCCGCCAGCAGGTTGCCGCCAATCGCGAACGGTGCAACTTCGCGGATCGTCGCGGAAGGCAGTCAGGTTAAGGAAGCAGAACACGGATGGTAAGGGCGTGAGTTGGATTAGCGATCGTCTGCCTGATGGGGCCGGCGACGATGTCGAGGATCACTCCCAAAATAAAGGTGCCGCCTCCATAAATCGAGATGACCACGCCTACCACATCGCCACGAACTTTACTGTCTCAAACCAGGAGGCGGAGCTACGATCGGAAATAAACGGCGGGCCCAAGCCGGGCTAAACAGGTTGCGAGACTACCGCACTCGAGTTCGGTCGTCCGACTGCAGCTTAGTGAAATCGGGGTAGCCGCCATGCCGGAGGACCACACCGCTATTAATCGACGATGCCGATTAGGGTTACCACCAAGGCGTTATTGCCGAGGAAAACTGCGATGCCAGCGGGTTCATACTGCACGATCCGGACGATGTCGGAGGCCAACACGCATCCCCATGGCATCGCGATGCCGTTGCCGCCGCTGCGTCAGCCATCGGTTTCGTCGGGAACTTGCCCTGGGGAAACGGCTCCTGACCGTACGCCTGCTACCAGCTTATAGATCAGCGTGCAGGGAAACGCCGCGGCCAGGAGCGCCCAGGGCACAGAGAGTGAGTTTGTCGTCCTTGGGATACCCCGCCGTCGGCAACTTCAGCTCCGGTAGTTTTTATTCAGAAAACCCAGCTGAAGCTCGTATTGAGCGCGCTCGAGCGCGTCCATGGCAGCGATAGCCAACCTGGCATCGCGTCGATAATTGCGTCGCACAAGTCGAGCAGCGCATCCGGGCCCACCAGTTCCCCGCACCATGTCGATCAGGTCCGGAATCGCCGTGGGTGGCGAAGCTCGAGGGATTTCAATAATGTCAACACCGCGTCCTTTGAACTCTGCCAAGCGTTACGTCCAGAAATTCCGAACCGCTTTCCCTGCAGGATGGGTGGGCAAAGGCTCCTCCCAGGGACCGGCGACGAAGGGTCGGAAGCGGAAGGCCGGAGTCGTCGTGGGTGCATAGGAGGAAACTTTATCCCGGAAGCCAGTTATGATGTGGATTGTCGTTGAAGTCCGTGACGGCGGCCGCGCCGCCAGCAACCGGATTGCTGGAGGCGGGCGCGCGATTCTGCCAGCTCTGCTGGCTGCCGAAGGTTTGGTTCGTAGCGCTTTTTTTCGCGGCGTCGAAAGCCTCGTTCACCTTCCTTTTGGTTTGCCGAACCACCCGTTTGGCGGCTTGGGCTTGAGCACTGCAAGTTGTTTCCACGTAGGCAGGAATCGCCAAGCACGCCCTGCTCGATCGCCATTTTGTTTTGGCGCCAGAAATCGGCGGCCAATCAGTCCACCACTTTGTCGATGAACGCATCCACCGAGTTGAATACACCCGTCATGAACTTTGGCCGCTTTTTTTCGATGCCGTCGATCGGGAGGCCCAAAGGCGTTTGCCGTCCACTCGGCAATCTCCAAAGTGAAGTTCACGGATGAAGCACACACACGCGTCGACCACGAAATGAGCGATTTTGATGGATTTGGCGTTCGCGATGCCTTCGAACAGACATCGCCGAAGCAATGTTTCAAGTCGTCCCAGAAGTCACCCAGCTCAGCGAGAGTAAGTTGAGCGCGCTTGCTATACGCATCCATCATTCTGAGCGCTCGGGAACGCACCCGCAATTTCATGGCGCCCCCGGCGCAGGCTGCCGGCAAACCCCTAAGCTGCGCCGCGCGCGTCTTGTTCAACGGCCTACCGGCGCACCATTGCGGATCCGCTTGCGACGGCGCCCGCATTACCATGTTGTTTGCGCCCGGCGCAAGCACGCTGCCATGCACCTGCGCCGCCTCGGCAGCGTCTTTCCGCCTTGCGTCGAACCACAGGCAGTGCCCCGTCGGGGATTCGTTGATCTTTGTGTGCAATCTCGTTAATGAGATAATCGTGCAGGAGCAATACGTAACTGAACGAAGTACAC